>Ga0114933_10001205_pt1 | contig 29245 bp, 20 predicted proteins | sample 4SBtaG_FD_89691 | JGI IMG/M metagenome (GOLD analysis project Ga0114933, IMG submission 89691) | Deep subsurface microbial communities from Kolumbo volcano to uncover new lineages of life (NeLLi) - 4SBTROV12_W25 metaG | ecosystem: Environmental > Aquatic > Marine > Volcanic | place: Kolumbo... | reverse complement strand
TTTGAGAAATCCGTATGCCATGGGACCTCTAAGGGTAATGGTCGCGCTGTTAATACCAGCTTCTTCGTTATCACTGCGATCTAGAAGCGATGCCTGATAGCCGCTTTTTTGTGCCCACTGAATATACATCCTTAAGAGCATTTCAGCCCAGTCATTGGCATCTGTGCCACCGTCACGTGCATTGATCGTCATGATGGCAGCCGCAGAATCGTGCGGGCCGCTTAATAGTGACTTCAATTCCAGATCAGCAACGAGAGACTCCAACCGGCGAATCTCAGCGTCCACCTCGTCAACAATGGATGGATCTTCACTAGCCATTTCAAGCAAGGCTTCTAAATCTGAGTCTGCCTGCTTTAATTCTGAAATAGGGTCAGCAATCGACTTTAACGACTTGAGGTCAGCGATGACCTGCTGAGCCTTTTCCTGATTGTCCCAGAATCCGGGAGCCGCCATCTCATTTTCAATCGCGGCAATTTGTGTCAGCTTGCCAGCCAGGTCAAAGACTGTCTCCGAGTTGTAGAAGTTGCGCACGAATCGCTTCGGCGCGGCTAGCCATTTCTGATTGGATCGGTTGGTCTGCCATGTGGGAATACCTTTTGTTCACATAAGCCAATTATGAATCTATATCATACGCACGAAAGCGAATTGCGAAACCGCATTACTGAATCCAGCCACCACCCAATACGGTGTCTCCCTCGAAACAGACAACTGCCTGGCCGGGAGCAACGCCAAAGCATGGTCGCTTGAATGAGACGTGCAACTGGTCACCTTCAGTAATGGTGGCGGTCGCCGGAACGGGCTCGCTGTTATATCGGATTTGAGCAAGGCACTCAAATGAATCAGAACTTGGGTCACGCAACCAATTAGTCTGATTGGCGGTGAGTTCGTGGCACGCCAGTTCCTCATGTTTTCCAATAATCACGTCTTGCGTATCACTTTCGATTTTCACTACGAAATGAGGTTCGCCTAGTGCAACGCCGAGTCCCTTTCGCTGCCCGATTGTAAACCGTTCTATCCCATCGTGTTCGCCGACGACATTTCCGTCGGTGGTGACAATGTTTCCTGACAGATCAGAGCCACCGCGCCTTGCTTTGACGAATTCGCCATGTTGACCGGATGTAACAAAGCAGATTTCCTGGCTGTCTTTCTTATCCGCAACACGGAGTCCGATACCCTGAGCCATTTCACGAATCGCGGTTTTTTTATAGCTGCCCACGGGCAACATCATTCGGGTTAAATAGTCTCGCTCGATCCCAAACAACACATAGGATTGGTCTTTGCTTGTATCAACACCTCGGCACAGACTATGCCCGTACTCGTCGGACTCGAGACGCGCGTAATGGCCAGTCGCAACGAATTCGGCGTTCACGCTGTCGGCGTAATCAAACAGTCTGCCAAATTTAATCCAGTTATTGCACATCACACATGGATTTGGCGTTCTGCCAACGGTGTATTCCTCAACGAAATAGTCGACGATTCGGCGGAAGTCTTTTTGTAGATTCAAAGCATAAAACGGTATGTCCAATCTATCTGCCACGCGTCGAGCATCTTCTGCGTCGGATGCACTACAACAGCCTTGCTTGTGATCAGGTCGCTGTTGCAGTAATGGCAAGAGTGGATTTGATGAACCGTCGTTGACTTCACATGACTCGGCCGACTCTTCACCGTGTCGCATGAACACACCAATGACATCATGACCTTGCTCAAGCAATAGGTGTGCAGCGACACTGCTATCCACGCCACCGGACATTGCTAATACAACGCGAGCCATTGAAAATCTTGCTCCAACACCGCAGTAACCCTTGAGTGTCCTGCGGCCAAAACTAATCTGTGCCGGATTCAATCTATGATTGAATTGGAAGTAACACAGGTTCCCCGGTTTGATGCTGAGTAACCACTTCACCAAACATGGTAAACGGTGTTGTCTCATAAACAGTAATCGGGAGAATCTGCCCTGCCTGACGTTCGTTGCCGTCGAATACGACAATGCGATCGCAGTGTGTCCTGCCGCACATTTGCTTTACGGGTCCACTGTCTTCTTGTTTGATAGCTTTTTTGCTCAAACCCTCAACCAGTACGTTGACCGTGCGACCAATGAAAGCTTCATTGGCCTTCAGGCTGATTTCATTCTGAACGGCAAGTAACTCATTATTCCGCCGTTGCTTCACATCGTACGGTACATCATCAGGCATTTGAGCTTCCGCTTTGGTGCCTTCACGTTCACTGTATTTGAAAATGAAGCTGTTCTTGAACTTGAATTCATATACCGAATCAATGGTAGTTTGAAATTCCTCTTCCGTCTCACCGCAAAAACCTACAATGAAGTCACTCGACACGGTTGCGTCAGGCACGATGTCCCAGATCCGATGTATCATTTCACGATAATCGGAAACCGTATAACCTCGCTTCATACGTTTGAGCACTGCATCGCTACCGTGTTGCAGCGGGACATGCAGGTAGGGGGAGACCTTTGGCAGATCACGAACTGCTTCAAGAAGCCGTACGGTCATATCCTTGGGATAATTGGTAACAAACTTGATCCGGCTGATCCCATCCACTTGTTCAAGCATCTCGAGTAACTCGGCTAATCGCGTCTCTCCGCCGTCAGCATCAACGTACTTGTAGCTATTCACGGTTTGACCTAGCAGGATGATCTCTTTGCATCCCTGATCAGCCAGGATTTTTGCTTCTTCGACGATCTGTATGGGCGGGCGACCCTGTTCGGGGCCGCGCGTGTTTGGAACAACGCAGTAGGTACAAAACTTATCGCATCCAATCTGGATTCTCAGATAAGCCTGAAACGGAGTTGGTCTCATCGTCGGGTCGCGCAGCGGGTCGAAAGTCTCATGACTACGTTTGATTTCACTTAGTGACCCTTCGCTGCGCATGCGGCCTACGGCCATCTGCTGTTCAGCACCGTCTTCGGCTTGCTGAATTAACTCGGGAATCTGCTGAAGCTGACCCGGGCCAACAACCAGATCGACATACGGTGCCCGGTCAAAGATCTTCTTCTGATCCTTTTGTGCCATGCAGCCCATGACACCGATAATCTTGTCTGGATTATTCTTTTTCCATTCGCGTAGTGTGCCGAGTGCACTATACGTCTTGTCTTCAGCGTGAGCTCGAACACTGCACGTATTAAACAGGATCGTGTCCGCTCCTCTTATATCGCTGGTCAATTCATACCCGCTCTTGCGCAGCGTCGCCACGACCATTTCGCTGTCGAGCATATTCATTTGACAACCAACCGTGTCGATGAATAATTGCTTTGCCATAACGGATACTTTGGAAAAACTCTGAGGGCTTGTTTCAATACCTCATTTTAGCATCAGATATCAAGCGTCATAGGTCTGAAGTCAATTGACGTATTACGCTATCGTTCGATCTGCATTTCCGCCGGCAATCCATTATCAAATGCTTTGGGTTCCGGAATGTTCTCTGTGATGATATCCCAGCTTTTGCCATATTCACGCATGTCTCTAAAATCTACAGGCTTGTATGGGATCTCAAGTTGCTTGGCGTGATATGGATGCCCTGGAGCTTTTCGAGCGTGCATCATGACGTCCAACGCCCCGGTCACCAATAAAGTCCGTTCGACAGGGTAGACGGGTTTACCGGTGATAAATGTCTGCTGGATGGCATGAGATAGTGCCTTAAACAGATTCCTGTTATGCCAAGGGCCCACATAGAATTCCGTAGCAATTGGTTCGGAATCCTCGCGAACCTTGTATGCAAAATTCCATCGTGTATCGTCGCGACCGATTCGTAACACCGTGCCTTTAAAGCCATCGAGGTAGTCAATCACAATCGCGTGTAATCCTACTTCCGGCTCGTTTTCTTTCACCAGGTGTCCCCAGTTCTCCGGTACGTAACCCAATTCAGCCTTGATGGCCGCCTTGCCCAATTCGATATCCCAGATTCCTGCCTTGGCGGATTCGAAGACCTGTTCGCCTTCATAGAACGTGATCCTTTTGATGCCGGATTCACCACCTTTACGGAACTCGACCATGGATTGAAGCAATTCAAGTCCATGAAAGTCATAGGATTCAACCGGGCCACCGTGCACAGCGACCGCTTCTGCCATGCGCGTCCCAGGCTTTAACTCCACCACTGGTCTACGTTGTGCTAAAGGGACGCTGCTACCGGCTAGATACGGTATGCCCAGTTCTTTGCTCGTATCATACATTTCCTTAGCCCAATCAAACCGGTAACTAAGGTGCTTGTCATTAAACATGGGTACGAAGCGGTTGCTCTTTTTCATCACAGCAACGATTTCATCAAAGAATCGTTTCCGTGGATACATCACCTGACCGAGTTCATTGCGCGGGTAGCTACCATGTTCACCGATTGATAACACGGCATCGACGGCCAGTTCATCGCCGCCGACACACAACGCTTCTGCAATCGTGTCATATACCGGAATTTCATATTTCGCAGCGACAGCATCGGTCATGTCACCTTGAGGTTTTTGATCGCGATAGATGGAAACGACGTCAACTCCCGGATCGGTCGCAACTCCGTTAAATAGATACGGTTCCAGAAAATTCTCCAGGATTACATGCGCATGGCTACGGTAGGTAAACGACGTGTAGATCGCTGCGACTTTGGGTCGCTTACCTTTTTTGGCGGCACTGCAAATGCCTTCGAGTCCGGATACTGGCAGGGCTGCCAGTAATGGAGAGGCAATAGATGCTTTGAGGATATTTCTTCGATTTAGCATAGGGTGGACTCCTGTTGGGATCGCTTTGGCTAACGATTAAAAGAAGTAGAACATCATGAACATGGCCAGTGAAGCGAGAACACCTGCATAGGTGACATCATTACTGACCATGAATTGAGCTAATGACAAGTCCGTCTCTGTGGCTGCATGCTTCCGGATCACTTCGCGTGTATACATCGCAAGTGTCCAGATCGCGGCAAGCGTGGCAGCTGATATCGGAGTCAACACACCGTTTGCTGTGAGAATAGCAATCAGGATGTATACGGCCACCGATAGGATTAACAAGATACCGATTTCTTTGAGTCGAGTTTTGTTATGACCGCCGAGGCTTGTCCAGGTGAGCTTGGATTTCTCCGGATCCGGTGTGCCAGTCAGACTAATTAAGACATAGATGATTCCGGAAAGACCGATCACAAACACAACGCGGTGGAAGAAGTTTAGCTGTGGCCCGAAGGTCTCCATGACCGGTGTGATGTTTTCTTTAATGTCGTTCTTTATGAAACCATCGAATTCCGCAAGGCTCAGCGAGTGAATGTCTTTCTGATCACCGTACGTTTTGGGAAGCTCATTGAGGTTGAACTCTGTTAGGCTCTTTCTTTCCAGTGCGATGTCATACAGTGGGCGTTGGATATCCGAATCGTAGATATTGACGACCAACCAACTCAGGACGATCCCGGAAATAATCGCGGCAAACGCTGCGGTTGCTGTACCTCGCTTCCAGAAAATACCGAAGATAAAGGCGACTAGTAATCCCGGCGTGAGGTAGTTCTGGTAGTCCGCGATCAGTAAGAAAAAATTCCCTGTCGAGTCCGGGTTCATAATGAAAATGGCTGATAGGATTGCGAAAATCATCAATCCAATGATGGAAAGTCGACCGACGACAATCAATTCTTTGTCAGAGGCGTTCGGGTTTGCGTATCGCTTCCAGACATCCACCGAAAAAATGGTTGCAGCTGAATTCATCATGGAGTCGATCGACGACAAGATGGCGCCGATAACTCCGGCAGCTACTAAACCGATTAAGCCGAGTCCAATTGGCTGAAGAAACTTTGTCACAAGCTGCGGGAAAATGGTATCCGGTGGGATATTTCTTACTTCTTCCATGGCTGCAGGGTCAGCTCCGGCATCACGCATCAGTAGGAAATAGGCAGCGACACCAGTACCAATAGAGAAAAACGGGATGAGTAGCTTTAAGAAACCGGCTGAGATAATACCAACGCGTGCTTCCTTGTCACTAACAGCGCCAAGTGCCCGTTGAACAATAAACTGATTGGTACCCCAGTAGAAACAGTGCATGAACATCAATCCCGTGATGACACCTGTCCACGGCAAACTCGGATGATGCGTCGGCAGATAGATCGACATGCGGTTTGTGCCTGTCACCTTTTCTTCAGCAGCACTGGCCGTTACCATCTCCCCCCAGCTGAATTCTGAGAATACGAGAATGGCTATCCCAATTCCCACGATCAGCATTAACACTGACTGAATAATATCGGTATACACAACGGCTTTCAGGCCACCAAGAATCGTGTAACTTCCGGCAATGAGGCCAAGAGCAATGACAAAGATGTTGTAGTACGTTGTGTTTATTTTCTTGGTCGAAGGTACTGGCTTGAGCTGATCGGCGACCGTGGCATCCTGTAATGAATCGGGAATAGTCTCATCGGCAATCGGGGCGATTACTTCGGCTGGCTGTATGATGGCGTCGCCGCCCATTAACTCGCAGATGGTACGTGAGCCGATATACAAAGCCGGAACCATTTGAACGAATGCCATGATGACGATCATGATCACGGCATAGCTGATCCGACTGCGATCGTCATATCGTTTTCCAAGGTACTCGGAAAGTGTGTATAGATTCAGCTTGCGATAGACGGGCAGGAAACCAAAGCAAAGAAACAGGAGGCCGGCGATCGCTCCAATTTCAAAATGGCTTTGTGCAAAACCAATACTAAAACCGACACCCATCATGCCGACCATGTGGTTAGCACTTACATTGCTTCCAAAAATGGAACCAGCAACTCCGAACCATCGGAGTCCCTTGCCCGCAAGAAAATAATCCTCAGACGTTTCTTCTTTGCGACCAGCCCAGAGACCAACGAGCATGGCTCCGATCAACGAAGCAAAAAAGATGATGTAGTCTGTGGAAGATAGAGAAATAGTGCCGGAATTCATCAAATACCAAATCGCTAGGTGTCTATGGAGTTTAGGAGATCATCGAGTCGCTGCTTACCCGTTTTGAGAACTGACAGTGGTTCTTGTTCCCATAAAGCCTGATTAAACAACTCAAGGCTAATCATGCCGTTATAACCGATTTCAACGAGCATCTGAATTTCCCTTTTAAGGTCAATCGGCCCGTCACCAATCATGACACGATCCGGATCCGTTTGTTGCATACGAGCAATTGATGGACTGCCATCATCAATATGGTAATGACTGATTCGATTGCCAGGAATCGTTGCCAGTAGCCCGTCTGTCGAAGGGCTATTCCATGTATGAAATGCGTCGGCAATCAAAGTGGCGTCATCATCGCCTACCGCCTGAACGACTTGCCATGCGATATCCAGCGTTTGTGCACCGTCGAAAAAGCTGATGTACTCAAATGTTGGCCGGACGCCAGCTTGCCGACCCAATTCCAGTAAGTCGCCGTAACGATCCACTAGTTGATTGAAGTCACACGGTTCACGCGGTGGTGTTGCCACAACGTACGGTGCACCCACCCGCGCGACAAGCTCCATGCGACGCTTCGCTTCCTCAAGCATCAAGTCATATTCTCGTCCAACGGCTTCACCCCATTGGCGCAAAGCAATCATACTAGGCACGGCCAATCCGTGATCTGCCAGGGACTTTTCAATATCCCGAATTTCGCCGCCGCGGCCAATATATTCGTACAAGTCATTGATCCAAAGCTCGACGGCATCAAATCCTGCTTCTGCTGTAAGCCGTATTTTATCCAACAACGGCTGTGGCTTGATCGTGCTTGTGTTAAGGCATGTTTGAAACATATGAAGCGGAATCAGGTGGTGCTGATTATGAGGTGCTATGAGGTAGAGTCCTAATCACGGTTGTGGGTATAACAAAACAATGCAAATCACAACCAATCAATTTTGCTCGGGAAATCCAATCGGCGGGCATGCCGTTATGCTGTTGATCACTATTGTAATCCTTTTAGTGCAAGGTGGGTGTGAAGGTGAGGCGGAACCGAAGTTGCCGGGAGTCGACAGTGATCAACAGACTACTCAGCAAATCCAAGGCAGTGAACAGACCGCTGCCGATTTGAGAGTGACCCAGTCATTTGCACCCACCATGATGGGAATGGATATCCCAGGTATTTCGGATCCATATTTCCACGCTGCTGATGAAGTTGTCATTCCCGAAACGACACCTGTTATCGGTGTTGTCGTTGATGGCAAGGCACGCGCGTATATGGATGAGGGAATGGCTGAAGCCGATCAGCATGTCGTGCATGATACGGTCGGGGAACAGCAACTCACCATTGTCTATTGTGATAAATCCAATTGTGTTCGTGTGTTTGATAGCACTGAAGTGGTATTGGATTCGATATTGATGGCAGGGATGAAACGAGATCAACTGCAGCTCAAGGTCGACCAGAAGGACTACGCTTTGGACGATGAGAGTATCCCGATACCGGATTATGAATCAGAACGTACCACGTGGGGGGAATGGAAAGCAGCTCATCCCGATACTGATATCTATGTTGGTATTGGCAGGATGATCGGTCCGACTGTTAAGGAGACTGCTCGTCCTCCTCGTAAAAGTGACTTCGGCGGCTGAGGGCATGCTGATAGTGGGCCCTGCGGGTTCGGCTTCGCCGAGCCCCGCGGTTGTGTGTGTTTAGTTTGCTTGGCGGTTGTTTAGCTGGTTGTGTTAGCGCACAACCTCTATGCCGTCCTCAATCAGCAGGTTGTTTTCAACAGCGTTGGTGACGATATTGCCTGTCAGGAGATTCCCGCTGCCTTCTCCGCGAAAGGCTATCGCGTTTTTCATTTTCCGCTCGTTGCGGAGATCAGTCACTGTGCAGCCACTGATATTTACATCGCTGACATTGCGTAGTGAAATCCCCTCAGGTGAACCGTTGGTTAACTGACAACCGGATATATTCACCAGACTGGAGTCGGTGATTTCCAATAGTGGAAGGCCGGATTGCTGGCCATCGGGATGTTCATCATGGAATGTGCAACCACTGACATTAATCGTATGAGAATTCGCTATTTTGACACCCGTACCAAGTGCCGGTGTGTGTCTGCGGAAGAGATTACCCGTGCTGATGATCTGGCTACACTCTTCTAACAACATATTTTGTTGTTCAGAGGAATAAATAGTGTTTCCGCTGATGACAATTCCATAACAGCCGATTAAGTGAACGCTGACTTGTTGATTACCAATAACATTGCCGGTAATCGTCCACAGACCTGGCGGTCGTCCAACCTCCGGCATCGATTCATGTTGCGTCCCATGTCGATTGTCGACGATCTTGATATTACTTCCGCCTTCAGAAACCGTGGCCTGAATCGTATTGGATGCGATCGTCACTTCGCAGACACTGGCACCTTCGGCAGTTGTGTCGATGTAGATTTCGGCGGTTGGTTCTGGCTCTGTACCATGTTGTTTATGGTTGTTGTATTCAATATCGTTTCCCGTGATTTGCAGGTTACGCACTTCACTTTCCTGGATGCGTATACCACCTAGCCGGTTATAGCTAATATGGCTGTCGCAGATATTTATCTGATGGAGATTAACACCATCCATAAATACTCCGACGCCGGTGTTGTGATAGATATGACAATCCGAGATGAGTACGTTTCTATTTCTCTTGATTAAATGAATACCGTGCCGTACCTGACGGATTAATACACGCTGAAAAATAGCCTGTTTAGTCAGGATGCACTCAACCCCATCTGCTTCCGGGTGCTCACCAACGATTTCTATATCGCTGATTACAGGCATCCGTTCGATGAAGTTGACAGACATGCTCGCACTGTCTGGATCACCGGTACCGCCATGAGTACCGATCAGGCGAAACGCAGGGCCTGCACCTTTCATGAGGATTCTTGAAGTTCCCTGAGCACCGGTGATACCTATAGGTCCCGCCATTGCCAACGGTATTTCGATAGTCTCACTGATGATGTACTCACCAGGTGGAAAGAAGAGAACACCGTCACCACCTTCAACAGCGTGGCGAATAGCCGTAGTGTCATCAATGGTTCCATTGCCAACAGCACCAAACGAACGAACATTACTCATACGAAACTCCGGTTGGTGATTTTTGATAACTACAAATCGAGGCTATCCAGACCGTCAATCAATTGGTCCAGATCATCTTTGTCAGCACCGACGTTCTGCACCTGACGCGGTTCCATGCTGATCGCCTGTGCATTGCCGGATTCTTCGACAGGTGAGCGACCAGCCAGCATTAATTGCTCATCTCGTTCGCGTGCGGCAGCTTCTTGTGCATCCGGTGCGCCGAACAGAAGTGACAGATCGATTTTGAGCCCTCCCGTTTCTGCCGGTGCACCTGCAATTGCCGGAGACTTGTGTTGTGGGAAGACGATGGCATTTTCCGGGCATACTCGACTGCACGCCGGGCAACCTTTTCGGCAATTATCCGGTTGTTCGACCAGGATGGTCTCCTGAGTATCAACGCCATATACGCCAAACAAACAGAAGTCGATGCACTCCATGCAGTTTGTGCAACGTGAGAAATCGATTACAGGATACCAGCGGCGTCCGGCCTTTTCCTCGACGGCATTTAATTCAGGCTCATTTCGTTGCTCGGCGTTAAGGAATCGGTCGAGTTGACTCTGATCAGGCGTTCCGCTGATCCATTGCATTAAAGACGACTCGGCTATTCGTACGACTTCATTGACGTAATGTTGTGCATCACTTGGATGTTGAAATTGCAAACAGTAGATTGAGCGGTCCGGGATATCTAACGTGTCGACGACACGTTGCTTTTCTTCCTCTTCAAGAACATCCTCTTCAAGCTCATCTGCGTCCTCATCCTCTTCAGCACCAAACTCCACTTCACCGGTTTGGCCAAGGACTCCATTGCGATCGAGAATCCAATGCGCGGCACGCTGAAACATCCAGGAGATGACAATGAAGTCGTCATCCAGTGCCTTCAGTTGTGAATACGCATCTCCATCCGGACGTAAGTCATAGAGATTGGGAATCATGGTTACTTTTACGCGTGGATCAAGCGCCAGCAGATCAGTCACGGACTGTTCGATCTGCCGTTTGTCGGGATGATGACTCAATCCGCTAGAAACAAAGACGTTTAGTGGCTTAATCATTGTGTAATTACCTGATTCGCAACTGTGGCCGGCAGCATCTGCTGACCGGGTCAAGCGTGAACCTAGTCGTTTAGTTGTCCTTTAATTGTGCGCTGAGTGATTACCCAAACATCTGCCAGATGATCAACATATTGTTCAGCACTGAGCAACGTTTCGGCTTGGTTGTCTGATGGCTGAATTTCAAATAGCCATCCTTCCCCGTATTTATCCACGTTAATGCCTGACGGGTCTGCAAGCAACTGTGCATTGAATGTTGAGATTTCTCCGGACAGCGGACTGTAGAGCGAACTCTCTGCTTTCTTACTTTCAACTGAGCCGATTTCCTGTTGTTCAGAAACAGGTGCCGGTGCGTCAAAATGCCAATCCAGAAAATAGACGTCCTGAAGTAATCGCACAGCATAGGCCGTGAATCCGAATCTGTTCGTACTTGAAAGCGACGGATCCGACATAGCCCACATGTGGTTCTTGGCATATTGGCGATCTGTAGGGATTTCAGCAGGGAATTCCCCCATCATGAACACCAATGGTTGGGTCATGTGTAGCGTACTCCCTGATGCTCTGCTTCAAAGAATGCCGGAAGGAGTGCATCCACGCGAAGTAGACCTTTGCGAGTTAACTCCACTCGATCGTCATTTACAGCAAGGAAGTCATCGCTGGTGTACTTTTGCCAGGTGCCTTCCCATTGCTCAACGATATCGATGTCATATTTGTCGCTGAAGTAACCGCGATCCAGATACCCCTTTTTCATTTGAAGGATCAACTCGCGTATCAACAATTGTCGCTCGCTTGGCTTAAACGCACGACCAAGCGGTAGCTTGCCATCCTCGAGAATGGTGTTGATGTAGTCTCCCCATTCAGGAAGATTCTGGTAGTGGATTCCTGAAACGTGTCCAAAGCTGGCTATTCCTGTTGCTAGTAAATCACTGCCTTGCCACAGGTTATCGCGATAACTGAAATTTACTTTTTCCGGATTCTTAACAACCGTGTATGCGCTCGATACGTGGTAACCGCGTTTGATGAATTCATCAAACGCGTAATCGACCCAGGCTCGTTTTGTCTCCCAGTTTGCAACGGGTGTCTCTATTTTCTCCCCGAGTATGTCCTTGGAGTAGACCGTATTAAAGGGCAATTCCATTTGGTAAATCGTTACACTCTCGGGAGATAACTCAAGAGTTTTTTCGATGTTCAGTTTCCAGTTGTCCCATGTTTCGCCAACCATTCCTGAGATCAGGTCAATATTGACATTGGGGTACTGAGCATCCTTGATCCATTCCCAGGCTTTGTAGATTTCACCTGACAAATGCGCTCTGCCGTTTTCGCTTAGAATCTCGTCGGTGAAGTTTTCTACACCCAGACTCAGTCGCGTCACGCCCAGGTCTTTAAGCGTATGAACCTTGGTTTCCGAAAGGGTTCCGGGTTCACATTCGAAAGTCACTTCTTCTGCAAGATCCCAGTTAATACTTGCGCGCAGTCGGTCCACCAGACTGGTGAGTTGCTTAGGGCTCAAGTAACTGGGAGTGCCTCCCCCGAAGTAGACAAATCGAATTGGCCGGCCACCCATGACGGGTAACTGGCTTACCATTTCAATTTCACGTGATAAGGCCGAAACATATGTCTCGATGTCGCTGGCCTTGTTGTCAGTAAAAACTTTGAAGTAACAAAACTTACATCGTTTTCGACAGAACGGAATATGCATGTACAAGCCAAGTGGCACATCCGTAGGAGGCTGTCCCATGACAGTCTTCACTTGTTCCAGTTCGTCGCGGTTCCATTGGGAAAACGGCGGATAGTTAGAAATGAAGTAGCTTCCTACTTCAGTTTCATTATCCGGACTTGTGTTACTTGAATCAGTCGACATTGAACCATCTTGTTCTTAAGGGTTGGCAAATTCGGTGTTTTACCGGAACTACTCTCCGAAGCAATACACTGTGCCTTCGTCACCGGCGATAATAAGTTTTCCGTCGGCAATGGCAGCTGAACCGACAAATCCCTGACCGACTTCTTTCTCGAAAAACTTCTTACCGGTCTTTAAATCCAGTCCATAAATTCGTCCGTCGCTGCCACCGACGTATACGCGCGAACCAACAATGACTGGTGATGAATCGACCCGACCTCTGGTCAGAAACTGCCAGACGATTTCACCTGTTTTTGTATCTAAAGCCTGGATGCGTTTATTGCGGCCGCCGGTCACCAATAATCCATCTTTCACTGCAGGGCTTGATCGGTATGGCAGGCTCGAGTCGTCTTCTGAATAAGTCCATACAACCTCGGCTTCCTTCCAGTTGATGCTGTATAGCGTTGCCGCCTCTGTACCGAAGTAGACGTAATCGCCAACGACAGCCGGTGTCACTCCGGTTGGGCCATTAAGTTCGACAGCCTTGGCTTCTTCGCCGGACTCGAGGTCAATAATGTGAAGCTTGGCATCGCAGCCCGCCACAAATGTATACTTGCCGACAACCGTCGGAGCACATCGAATCTGGTCAGCCAATTCGTGTTTCCAGACTTCTTTTCCGGTTTCAGCATTGAGGCAATAGAGTGTTGCATCCTGACTTCCGAATACCACATTCTCTTTGTAGAAGTTTGCTGATGAATTGACTTCAGCTCCCGTTTGATACTGCCACAATTCTTTTCCGTCTTTAGCATTGAAGCAATAAAGCATCCCGTCATAATCACCGACGTATAGTCGCCCATCCTTAAAGGACACAGACGAGACAAATCCGCTGTCGATTTTTGAGTCCCAGATTTTCTTTCCGTCAGCCAGCTTTAGGGCATAGAGCTTGCCGTCTAAATCGCCGATGTAAACGATTCCATCGACAATAGCTGGAGTGGCTTCAAATGCGCCTTCCTTCACTTCAAATTTCCACTGTAAATTGAGCTCATCAGGCAGGGTACTTGCTGATACTCCCTGAGAGAGTGCGTTACCACGGAAAATCGGCCAGTCTTTTGTGGGGTGACCGCTATCGTCATCAGACGTTTTCTTTGGGTCGACTGCTGTAGAGTCTGTGGTGAACGATGCAACAAGTAAGAATGCAAGACTCAACAGTGCCAGTGGATAGGTGATTGTCAGTTTGCTTCGCATGGTAAGGTCTTTAATCTGTCGCATATGTACACCAACTTCTGCTTTAAATCCGTTGGAGAGGACCTAAGGTTTAAGGCGTTGTTCGGGAAGCAAATGCAAGTGGTGACCAACTGTGTATGACAGTCGGTGTTAAATCCAATCACTCGTTATTCATAAGCCTTTTCATACAGCCCGAGTAACTCTTCTTTTTCTACTTTACGAGGGTTGAATTGGCCTGTCCACTGTTCAGCTGCGTGCTCTGCCAGTGCTGGCAGTAAATCATGCTCGACACCACATTGTACGAGACTAGTTGATAATCCAGATTGTTTCACTAATGACGCAACAAATTGGGCCAGGTCTTCTACGCTTCCAGACGGAAGAGTGTTATCAGCGCTCGCAGTGTTTTGTAGTAGTTGCTCGTATTGATCACTTACTTCGTCGGCATTGAATCGGATTACGTGAGGCAACATGATGGCAATGGCCTGACCATGTATGATTCCGTACTTGGCTGTAAGCGGATTTGCTAATGCATGGGTGGCTCCGAGCATGGAATGTTCAATTGCCATACCTGCCAGACATGCGCCTAATTGCATTTGTTCGCGGGATTCAATGCTCGGCGCATTGCTCAGTACGTTTGTAAAGTTGGATGCGAGTCGAAGCCAGGCTTCCTGGCTATACGCTAGAGATATTTCATTTCGCTTTGTGGTTACGTACGTTTCCAGTGCGTGGGCAATTGCATCGATCCCGGTTACGGCTGTGACAACTCTCGGCTGAGTCGTCGTCAACGTCGGATCGAGAATTGCGACTTTGCAGCTCGCTTTCTTATCTCCGCAGGCCATTTTCACATGCGTCTCGGCGTCCGAGATCAGAGCGAATGACTGAGTTTCGCTTCCGGTTCCAGCCGTGGTTGGAATGGCGACCATTGGCAACATTGGTTGGCTTGCTTTGCCGATACCCCAATAGTCTTTCATTTCACCACCATTGGAATATAGAAAATTTATTCCTTTGGCACAGTCCATGCTGCTGCCACCACCGAGGCCAATCAGGACATCCGGCTGAAACTCGTTGGCAATCATGGTCCCACGTTTCACGTCATCGGTGGTTGGGTTTTCATGAACATCAGAGAAAATGTGAGTCTCGATGCCCGCTGACTCGAGTACTGCACAACCTCGCGATGTGTGCCCGACCTCGATGATCCCCGGGTCGCTAACAACCAGTGCACGACTGCATTGCCAACCCGACACCAATTCACCAAGTTGGTCAACGGAATCCGGGCCGTGGATAATGCTCGTCTGTGTATAGCTGTTGATCAGACTCATTGAGTTCAGCGACATCTTAAAGCTTGGTGCAGCGTGGCACTTAACGCCAGGCAGGCATTGTTTCTAGCTAAATTGTTTCTAGCTAATTAGCTGCGTGCGTTATCCGGTTATGCCTGGTCGGCAACCTGATATGCCCTCGATCGGAATAAGAAGTCGATAATGCTTCCTTCGTGAGGTTGTAGCCAATTAAGCTTCGTGGTTGGCATGGCGCCGATATTCAATCGGTCGATATGGGTGGCATCGGAGAGTTGCTGGATGATGCCTTCATCCTTGGTGATACCACTACATACCAGGGTAGGTCCGATTTTCGACAGCATTTGATCCTGTGGACACTTAACAACGGTCGAGAACGGGAACATGTATTCCTTAAGTGCAATCGCGTTGTCCGGTGATTCACAATGTACGATGGTCGGCCTCAAGTAAGCACAAAGATCACGCTCAACTAATCGGTCACCATAGTCAGCTGTGCTATGCGTAACACCGTCTTCCTCGAGATCATCTTTGATCATTCCCCAAACAGCCGTGGCAATCCCGGCAACGGTAAATGCTGCAAGTCCGGCATCCGGGTCTTCCGGTGGCTTAACTTCGATTGGACCGAGTCGTTCGGCAAGTGCTTGTGCAATCTCTTCGGTATGACGTGACGCCCAAACACCGGAGCAGTTGATGCAACCACGTCCACTGTTGATGTAAATACTTTCAGCCATCAAGTCGATGTATTGTTCCCAATCATCCACTACGTCATCGAATAACAGGATCTTGGAAAATCCGGGACCGTGTGCCTGGACCCGGTGATTTCCTTTGTATTGTTCAACGGTTGCTGTTCCACCAAAGATCATGGCTCGATCACATGCCGAGAGCACAGCAGCACCCGCTTCAGCGCCACCGGGGTACAAACTCCAGACTTCCTTTGGAATCCCCGCTTCGCTGTATGCGGCATACATTCGGTAAGGTGTCCATGGCTCTTGTGGGCCAGGTTTCAGAACGAGTCCAAGTTGCAGAGGGATGACAGGTAGCCATAGTGTGTGAACACCAGGGCTGTTTGATGGGAGGACTGCACCAAGCACAGGTGACTGAGGCTGATAGCTAATCGGAATCCCGCGGTCTTCAATTCCCCAGCCGTTTGACAGGATGTTTAGATCAAGTCCGCGAGTAAGTGCATCAAGAATTTGATTCATGTTATTCAACACGAATGCGTTCTTGTTCATGTTCAATTCGACCATATGTTCCGGAAGGCCGGTTGATGCGGACTGCTGTACGATGAAGTCTGCCGGTGATTGTGTGCCGTCACCAAATGGCAGGGTGCCGTTAACGTATAAGTCCGCTGCCTTCTTGATCATCTCCAGAATCTGGTCGATCGAGAACTGACGGAGAATTTCGCGGGCTTTGTGAGCCTCACGCATGTCTCGCTGAATAATGCCACCATTCGCCTGGCTTACTGAGGCAATCGACTCGCCGGTATAGAAGTGCAGCACTTCTTCCGTTTCAAGGGATTCATATTCCTGGCCCCATCGGATAACGGGAATGTTTAGCACGGTACTCTCCTTGTTGTCAGTTCTGTTGTGCAGTTCCACCAGCACGCCTCAAGATGCTGCAAGCAACTTCTCTCGGTGGTTCACATGTTTGGGTTGATTATTGGGTTGTTTGTTGGGTGGTTTAGTAGACACCGACGGTGGTGCTCTGAGCGATTTCATGGAAAGGTCGTACACCACTGACACCATCCCACGGGAATGTTTCAAACGGTGCTTCACGTTCACCTTCGTCACGTTCCAGGAATCCCGGAATGAACAACTCATCGGTTAGCGTTGTGAGCTTCACTCGGCCGGTATCACCGTAACCGACCACTTCGTTGTGGTCGTCGAACGAAACGACTTCAACAACAGCACGTGGTTGTGGAGCATAGTACGAGATCTTGTATTTTTCTTCGGCAGTAACCGGTTTACTACAAGCCAAACCCATCAGCGTGTTGCCATAGGTCGGGGTCATGTAAATACCGCTTTGTTCTGCCGGACCGCCAAATAACTCTTCAATACAGTATCGGGTCCATTGAGGTGTGAACTCTGTACCACCAGAGAAAATACCTGTGATTCCAACTTCCTGGATGCTTGTGCCGCGTTCCTCTAACGCCGTGCACAATTGGTCAAGTAGCTTTGGTGTGGCAAACATGCACTTGATGTCATGACCGGCAGTCAGGACTGTAACCGCCTGATCGATGCAGTGCTTCTTGTACTCTTCAAGATGTTCCATCCACCCCTTCTTAATCAACTTGACCACCCAACGTGGATCCAGGTCGATGCAGAATGAGATACCACCACGATATTGAGCAAGATGCTCAACAGCCAAACGCAATCGGCGTGGGCCGGACGGGCCGAGCATCAACCAATTTGCACCCTCTGGAAAGTACTCGTCCGGTAGAGTGTGACTGAACATTTCATAGTCCCGCCAATGATCTCTCATGACCACACGACTCTTAGGGATACCCGTTGTTCCACCTGTTTCAAAGACGTAGGTCGGTTCGTTTTCCAGACCCTTTGGTACCCAGCGTCGTACTGGTCCACCACGCAACCACTCATCTTCAAATAAGGGAAACTTGCGTAGGTCTTCGAACGAATTGATCTCTGTCAGCGGATCAAAATTCAATCCCGATTTCTTCTCGAGCCAAAATGGGCTGCCGGTTGATTCGTTGAAGTGCCATTGCACCATTTCGACGGTATGTTCGTCTAGTTTTGCTTTTGCATCAGCTTGTAGTTGCTGGATATCTGCAGATCCGTTGTCGCTCATTCGGTTAAATCCAAAAATTGATAATAAAGCTCATCGGGTTATGACCGTGTGACTGGGAATCCCTAGAATTCCCGAGATGCAATGCCGTCTAATTCCGTAGCTTTCTAGATATAGTTTTGCACTGTAAACCCCTGAAAATAACGCACAAAGTTGCGTTGTACAACCTGAGGCAATTCTGTGTTTACAGACAACCGTGAGGCTCTGCAAAACAGAACCCATTGGGTTGACCCATCCAGAGAGAATCCTCACGGCTTTGTCTTGTTGAAATTGCATCATTACATTTTAGGACTTGGCGTTTGAAACGCTTCGCGAACCATCTAAAATAGCGGGATAACTAAACGATTTAAAACTCGCACAAGATCTGATTCTCAAAATCAATGTGCTTGATTTACGGCCAATAAATTACAAACAGTGAGCATACGGCGATGATTGCAACAGGCAGAAAGATGCGTGGCTTCCGCTGGCCGTGTTGTTTGCAGGTCGCCGCGGTGATTCTGCTCGCAGCAACAGTTGGATGGTCTGATGAAAACGACTCTGAACAAGTCAGCGATCATTGGGCGTTTAATTCCATTGAACGACCCGCCGTGCCACAACCTGAGGGCGCTTCGTGGAGCAGAACCTCGCTTGACCATTTTGTGCTTTCCCAAATGCAACAGGTGAATCTCGAGCCGGCGTCTGAAGCGCCGATGCGAGTGTTAATGCGGCGACTCTTCTTTGATCTAACCGGTCTTCCACCAACCCCGGCTCAGCAGGCACGATTCCTGAGTGACCAGCGACCAGATGCCTATGAACGCCTGGTTGATGAGTTACTTGCCAGTCCCCGGTTTGGAGAACGATGGGCAAGGCATTGGCTGGATGTAGTCCGCTATGCCGAGTCGAACGGATATGAACGAGATGGTACTAAACCAAATGCATACCTTTATAGAGACTATGTGATTCGAGCATTTAATTCAGATCTGCCATACAACGACTTCGTTGTGCAGCAGATTGCGGGCGATGAAATTGCCGATTCAACCGTTCAGACCAGAATTGCAACGACGTTTCTACGGTTAGGTGTTTGGGATGATGAGCCCGCTGATGCCAAAGTGGATCGCTTTGATCAACTCGATGACATATTAGGTGTGACCGCATCCACCTTTCTTGCGGTAACGCTGCGATGTGCTCGTTGCCATGACCATAAGTTCGAGCCATTTAGTCAACGCGAGTACTATCAAGCACTGTCCGTGTTTAATCCGTTAGTACGCCCTCAAGATGGAAGAACGGATCTGCCCTATGTGGTTGCATCTGCAAAGAGACAAGCTGAACACAAACGAAAGCTTGATACCGCTAACAAGCGGATCGATGAACTAAAAGGCCAACTTGAAACTCACCGTGCAAGAGTCCGCGAACGTCTGCTGGATGAATTGATAAACCCACCGGATCCAGCGCGTCCGAAAGAATCGCGAAGTAGCTTGTCCAAAGAGTTTGCAATCGCATTTCGCAAGCCCGCTGATGAACGATCAGATGATGAAAAACAGATTCTGGAAAAACACTCCAAGCATTTTTCCGATGAGGTGAGCCGAAATCTCACTGCAGATGAACGGCAAGATCGTGAACCTCTTGAGGCTGAGTTGACTGTCGCTGAAAACTCAAGACCCGAATCGCTGCCACAAGCCTATGTGTTCTATGAAAAGAAAGATGAGATCCCCGAAACAAGAGTATTGGAAAGAGGTAGCCCGTTTCAGCCGGCTGGTGTAGTAGAGCCAGGCGTGCCGCTTGTGTTAGGGCTGACAGATCAGCAAATCCCGGCAGTTAATAGTGGAACGTCAGGTCGCCGGCTTTGGTTCGCTAACTGGATTGCCAATCGTGAGAATCCGCTTACCGCGAGAGTGGTTGTGAATCGGGTGTTTCAGCATTACTTTGGCGATGGCATTGTGGCAACAGAAAATGACTTTGGCGTGATGGGAGACTTTCCAACCCATCAAGCTCTGCTTGATCACCTTGCAGTAGAGCTGATCGAAAATGAATGGCAACTGAAACAATTGCATCGCCAAATTGTCCTTTCGAGCACATATCGTCAGGAGTCACGGGTCGATGACCGGTCGTTTCTAGCAGATCAGGTTGGTAGCTATTTAAGCCGGTTTCGACAACGCCGCTTAGATGCAGAAGTGGTTAGAGATACAGTCCTCGCTGTAACCGGGCGTCTGAATAACAAAATGTTTGGGCCGAGTTACTATCCGACGTTGCCAAAAGAAGTTCTTGATGGGCAGTCCGTTCCGGGCAAAGACTGGGGTCAATCAAGTGCGGAGGAACAGAGTCGCAGGAGTATCTACATTTTTGCAAAGCGATCATTAGCGATACCGGAATTGGATTTGCTGGACTCGCCCGGAAGTGAAGATAGTTGTGAGCAACGGTCACTAAGTATTACCGGCCCACAGGCACTTACATTTATTAATGGGGATTTTTTCAATCAAAGTGCCGGCTATCTGGCGGAGCGGTTGATGCGCGACCGGCCGGATGATCTCGAGGCTCAAATCCAATTGGCATTCAGCTTGTTGTTTGCTCGCCAGATGCGCGATGTCGAATTAGCACGTTCAGTGGATTTTGTTCTCGCACAGAGCGAGGCTCTTTTAACCTCGGATGGAAATCTGTCTGTTGGCGAGGCTAGAATGAACGCGTTAGCAGAGTTTTGTCTGGTGTTATTAAATACGACAGAGTTTACATATCAGCATTAGTGGTGAAATTGGATCCGCCAGTGAGTACTGGCTAATAAAATGAGCGATTATAAATCCGGACAATTTGCATCCCCGAACGACGATGTGATGCATTCACAACGGCGAGGCTTTCTTGCTCAGGCAGGCGGCGGATTTGTTGCTACGGCACTTGCTGGAATGTTGGCAGAGGATGGTCTGCTGGGAAAGGCCGCAGCCGCCAGCCCCAAGAATCCGCTTGTGCCACGTGAGTCGCATTATTCCGGCAAAGCAAAATCCGTCATTTTTCTGTTTATGTACGGCGGGCCGAGTCAGGTTGATCTATTCGATCCCAAGCCGGAGTTAACAAAGAACCATGGAAAACCGATTCCGAATCTGAAGACAGACAGGTTGTTGCAATTGCGTGCGCCTGGAAATCTGATGGCAAGTACGCGCACGTTTAAGAAACATGGTGAGTCAGGAATCGATGTCTCTGACTTGTATCCAAACTTGGCAAAGTGCGTTGATGATATTGCACTTGTTCGCAGCATGTACACCGACAGTTTTGCACACGGTGGCGGGTTGATTCAAATGAACACCGGGATGCTGAGGCAAGGATACCCGAGTCTTGGTTCATGGGTGACGTATGGTCTTGGATCCATGAATCAGAATCTCCCCGGATACGTGGTGATGATCGACCACCGCGGTGGACCAATCAACGGACCACCGAATTGGAGCAGTGGATTTATGCCTGCTTCTTTTCAGGGAACGCAATTCAAGGTCGACAGCAGTCCGATTCTTAATCTGGCATCACCCGCCGGCACTTCACGAGAACAACGTCGGCACTCGTTGGATTTACTAAAGGAATTTAACAGTGAGTATGCAGAGCAGTCACCGCTGAATACAGAATTAGCCGCACGGATGGAAAGCTATGAACTGGCTTTTCGAATGCAGAAGCACGCACCTGAGGCGGTTGACTTGGCGCAGGAATCCGAAGCGACGAAACGACTCTATGGTTTGGATAACGATGTAACCTCCAGGTTTGGGAGTCGCTGCCTGATGGCGCGTCGATTAGTCGAGCGTGGTGTTCGCTTTGTACAGGTGTACTCTGGTGGAGGGCACGGAGATAGCAACTGGGATGCACACAATAAGGTAAACAATAATCACCAAATTCATTGTGATGCAACTGATATGCCTATTTACGGACTGATAACCGATCTCAAGCAGCGAGGATTGCTTGATGAGACACTGGTTGTTTGGACGGGCGAGTTTGGCAGAACACCGACCTCCGAACGCGACTTGGGCCGCGACCATAATCCGAGAGGTTTTTCCGCATGGTTAGCCGGCGGCGGCGTAAAAGGCGGGCAGATCATTGGTGCAACAGATGACTTTGGTTATGAGTCGATTGAAAATAAAGTGCATGTGAATGACCTGCATGCCAACATTCTGAATATTCTAGGCCTTGATCATACTGCTCTTACTTATTTCCACGCCGGGAGAGATCATCGATTGACCGACGTGCATGGCCGTATCCTGCCTGAGTTGCTCGGCTAAACTGTTCACGATGACCGAAAGCAGACCCAGAGCATGATTGTCGAACTCGTCCAGACTCAAACCAGTGATGGATTGAGATTGCATGGTGCATTGAATAAGCATCCCGGTGTCGAGGGAATTGCACCGAGTGTCGTGATTTGTCTACACGGCGTTGCCAGTAACTTCTATACATCGAGCATGATGGCCACTCTTGCTAACGGAATTGCATCGGAACAGTTCGATGTGTTGCGTGTAAATACGCGAGGTCGAGATAACTGCTGCACGATGGCAACGAATCGCGGTGGCACACGAATGGGCGCCGCGTATGAAATTATTGATGACTGTCGTCGTGATGTGGATGCCTGGGTCGACCTGTGTAAATCGCGAGGTTATAAGCGCGTCGTATTGCTTGGTCACAGTCTCGGCGCGATCAAAGTGATTTACGCTGAAGCAAATGACCCACACGAATTAGTCAGTCAGGTGATCGCACTTTCACCACCTCGACTTTCGCATATGGCTTTTATTAATGGGCCGCGTAGTGCGGAGTATGATCAGTCGCTTGCTGTAGCTGATCAGGCGATGGCGATGGGCCAGCCGGGTAAGCTTATTGATATTACGTTTCCATTCCCGTTATTGATTGCTGCCGGTTCTTATGTCGATAAGTACGGACCTGGTGAGCGATACAATATCCTTGAGCACGTTGCACACTTACGAACGCCGACGCGGATTTGCTTTGGATCAGAGGAACTCACAGGGTCAGTCGCATTTGAAGGGCTGCCTGAGTTGATTTCTGAAAGAGTTGCTGGCAGTCGTGCGGAAATGCTGACAACTGTCGACGTTATTGACGGCGCAGATCATATGTACAGCCAGCGCCGGGATGAATTGGTTGCGTGGGTCGGCCGGCATTTAATGGATGCTGATTGCTAAGCCTGCGTTGGTTGCCAAAGTACACCAGCACTCTTCATTCCAACGGTTCTGGAATACAACGTGCCGCTGCCTCGGCACGACGCTGGCCTGCGACACTAGCTGTCGTCTTTTGGTGCGGCCAGTTGTGAGACGACTTGCAGAACGCCATTTAGATGGGCAAGTCTTGGCCCAAAGCGATCGACGAATTCCTGCAGCATGTAATCACTGTCGACCAACGCTTCTTCGTTATATGTAACTTCGTCAGTAACAGAGGACAGGAACTCGTTTTGTACTTTACCGAGGATCTCAGCGGCTTCGCGACATTGTTCGGCCAACTCAGGATTGGATTCTTTCCATCGCTGTAAGTCTGCGCCGCGCTGTTTCTGTTGGTTTTGCGCTTGTTCGAGTAGCCCTGCCAGCAATTGATTTGACTTCTCTTGTTCTGCAATCATGCGTCGCATGAGTGAAGCAAGTAGCGTGTTGGTGTCTTCGCCTTGTGCAGTTGGATCCTGCGAAGGAGAGGCGGAGACATCAATGCTAAACATTGGAGTCAATGGATTTTGTTTAGGGTCTTGTGACATCTTTGCTGCAATCTCCGATAAACGCTTATCTATATATAGTAATCGGTCGGCAGAATTTACGCCAATTCTTTGCACGGATCAATTCCGGTTCACGTTTGGGCTAAAGTCAGTCTGCGTTTTGACCGATTTTCCGATCTATCACTTGTCGTAGAACTGCTGGAAAAACAGGCAATTCTGGTGTTCTGGGTGAGTTGAAGTGTGTTGGTTACGCTAGGCGACTGAGAAAGCGGTGTATGAGTTCGAGTAAATCAAAAACGACGATTGGGTTCTTGACCGTGCTGGAATTTGAATCTGTTGGCAGTATTGGCGGGTATTTGGTTCTGAATATCGGCGCGCGTCCGCTTGAGTTTCACTGCACAGCACCGGTGAAGGCTAACAGGGCTCAGGAAATTCTTTACGGAAACACACTGAAGCCCTACCTGCATGGTGAGGTGATCTCCACTGCACTGGTTAGCAAGGCATCCATTAAGCCGGATTTCGTTTTGGTGAACGATGATACTTTGGCTACGTCCGGAAACCTCGGTTGTCCACGGTTGTGGTTGCAGCGATTAAGTGAAACACCGCCGCCGGTAACTCAGTTTCAATTTGTCGATGTCGAACGATGGAGATGTTGTTTTGAAAAAGCGTCGGATTTGGATGACCAGCAGGTTAAAGAAACGCTTTCTCAGTTGTATGAAACAGTCGACCTTGACGAGCCTTTTCAACGAATTCAGGCAGCCATAGAGGAAGCACGTCGAGGGGCGCGAGCCGCCTAGTAGGTACATCGTTGTAATTGGCGTGGTAAATGTGAATGAAAAGGAATTAAGACATGTGGTTTGGACGCCGCCGCAAAGTTGAGCCTGACAGGCATGAACCACTAGTCGCGAATGGCCCGACAGTCGAGGTCATCAGCTGGAATCACAGTATAGGTGATGCACGTGAGTCTCTCACGCCGCCGGTTGACTTCTATACAACCGGGTGGAATTCCGCCATTGCACGTACTCCCCGCGTTGAATCAGATGACGTGGCTTTGGATTCCAACGAACCTCAGATTATGTCGCTGAGCGTAAGGCATCCCAGCGTTCAGGTCAGGGGATTCCGGTTTCCAGAGTCGGCTCAGTGGTCAACATTTATGCCGTCTGATTCTGAAAAGACGATTGATGGAAGCCCCGGGCAGCGACGGAAGAAAACACCACGGCGTAGTGATGACGGTCTTCCGCAAGCGACGCGAATGAAACCTCCCAAAGATATCGTCAAACTTGAAGACAGGTTGTACTACTTGTTGCAACCACCGTTGGAGTCCATCATCGCTTCGGCGTCACTCCGGTTTCCTTTTGAACCATTTCCCTACCAATATGAAGGCGTTGCCTTTTTATTCCCACGGTTCGAAGCAGTGCTTGCAGATGAAATGGGATTGGGTAAGACCATGCAGGCGATTACGACAATTCGCATGTTATTAGTGTCCGGTCAGATACGCCGCATTTTATTGATATGTCCCAAACCGCTCGTGAGTAACTGGTTGCGCGAGTTTGCAACCTGGGCACCCGAAATACCGATTGCCGCAATTGAAGGCGATCAAAAGCGACGCGAATGGCAGTGGCGACAGCATGAGCCCGCCGTGAGAGTGGCAAATTACGAACTGGTCGTGCGAGATCATCTGGTTGTGGGTGAGGAAGGCAATCACTTTGATCTCGTCGTGCTGGACGAAGCACAGCGAATTAAGAATAAGTCCAATACGACGAGCCAGGTGGTTCGTGGAATCTCTCGCTCGCGTAGTTGGGCACTTACCGGAACGCCTGTAGAGAATAGTCCGGATGATCTGGTTGGATTATTTGAGTTTCTGAGCCCGGGCTATTTGCATACGGGTATGCCGGTGCCGAGAATGGCCCAGTTGGTTGGTGATTTTGTTCTGAGGCGAACCAAAGACATGGTCATGACCGAACTGCCTCCCAAGATGTATCGCGACGCGGAGATTTCACTGAGTCCGGAACAATGGTCCACGTATCAGGGTGCGGAAGACAATGGTGTTATTAAACTCGAAAACATGGGGACAGAGCTGACCATTCAACATGTCTTTGAATTGGTTTTACGCTTGAAGCAGATTTGCAACTTCGATCCGGCGACCGGTGCCAGTAGCAAACTGGATCGGCTGGAAGCTGATTTAGAAGAAGTCGCGGCCAGTGGTAAGAAAGCAATCGTGTTTAGCCAGTGGGTTAAGACGCTTGAAAAGATTGCTCAGCGGCTCGAAAGATTCAATCCGCTTGAGTATCACGGAAAAGTGCCTTCCAAGAAACGTGATCCGATTTTGGATCGGTTTAAAGAAGATCCGGACTGCAGCGTGATCCTTATGAGTTATGGTGCCGGATCGGTAGGGTTAAATCTGCAGTTTTGTGAATACGTATTTTTGTTTGATCGCTGGTGGAACCCCGCGGTGGAAGATCAGGCCATTAACCGGGCTCATCGCATTGGTGCAAAGGGTGCAGTTACCGTAACGAGGATGCTGTCCGTCGGAACGATTGAAGAGCGTATCCATCAAGTGTTAGAAGATAAACGCGAGCTGTTTAACTCGATATTTTCTCAAACGGATTCACCGAAGAAACTAGGCCTCAGTCAGGATGAGATATTCGGTTTGTTTGATCTAAAACTGCCGGGGCGAAATGCTGCATAGTTTCGTGACTTGGACAATGGTCACCGGGGGGCCATGAATCTCTTTTTACCGCTGTTTTCCTATAGCTTTTTATTTGAGAATTCGCTTAGAATGCGCGGAACTTGCCCTGCGCAAGCAGTGCGCCCACTGCTGCGCGGAGGGTATACAGTGACTTTAGACAACTTACCGTTGCGGTTCGTACTGCAATCTGGGAAGGGAATCCCTTGGTATACAAGACTGATCAGTCGGTTAACACGCTGTGCCAAACCACCAAATTGGCTCCGCGAGGGTTCTCTTACCCCGGTGGTGAAAACCACCCTGCAGGAGGGTTTCGTATCCCCCTGATAGGATTTGCACGTACTTGCATGCAAACTATAATTCACGGTACTTAAAACCATGGAATCCGTACGCCTTTAGGGTGGGGGGTCTATAGGTTTATGATGTCGTAAGTTATTGGAATATAGTGACTTACATAAACGCCAGTGAGCTGGTTATTCATTTTGGATGTGACTACATCGAAGGTGATTGATCTGTTTATTTGGCGTAACAGGTGAACAACAAAGAAATCAAGGGATTGGTGCATATGGCCACCCGTAAGAATCGTCCTGATTTGTTAGGAAAACGTGGACAGATGAAAAGGCAGGAAAGGCGGGGTAACCGTGCGCGTGATTCGAAGCGCAAGTTGTTACTCGAGACGCTTGAAGATCGTCGCTTGTTAGCGGTCGGGCCACAATTGATCGGTATTCAACCGAACGATGGTGACTTATTACCGTTTGATGATCCCAATCACATTCGAAATACTGCGCCGAGCGAATTAGTATTTCGTTTCGATGAAAATCAAGTTTTCACTTCCGACAACCTTGATGGCATCCAGATTACAAGAAGTAAGTTAGACGGGGTCTTCACCTGGGCGACCGTTCAAACTGACTTCAACACTGGTAATGCTGTTACCGTCGAATTTAGAGCTTCAAAGCTCGGTGAAGATCAGAACGGGATCAGTCTGGGTTTCAGTAAACGGGATCAGGGCGGCGCTGGGCTTCCGACGATTAGCGTTATCGGCGACCGGATTGACGTAAGTCTAAATACAAACACTGGAAATGAGACAACTGCAGAGCAGTTGATTGATGCGTTGTCGGCAAATGCGGAAGCAGGTGCGCTTATCCGCGCTGAGGTGGTGTCTGGTTCAGCGGATGCTGATATTGCGACCCCCGCACTTTCGTATTCCCCATTGATTCTTGGTGGCGCCGGCGACATCGTTGTAAACCCGGGATACATCGGCGTTGGTGATTCGTCAAACGAAGTTATCGTTCGATTCTCCGAGACACTACCGGACGATCTTTACCGAATCGACGTCTATGGTGAAGGTCTAAACGCATTCCGTAATAGTCGTGGCATCGCCTTTGGAGACCTGACAGAAGACAATCTGGATAATGGTTCGGACTTTTCCTATCAGTTCGATCTTGATTTGGGTGCCAAGGTTATTTCGGTTGTGCCACAGCCAGTACTACGAGATGCCGATGGTGATCTGTCGCAGGCGCGTGACCAGGTCCTTGTGTACTTTAATGATGATGATTTAGATCCGGTTTCTGCTGAGAATCCAATTTTCTATCAGCTGATTTATACAAGTGATAATGCTGAATTATTTGATTCCGACACAAGTGACGGCGACACTTCGGATGTTGTATTTAATCCCGTCTCGGTTCAGTACAACGCGGCGACTGATGCGGCGCTACTGACATTCGCAGCAGATCTGGAACAGCTGCCGGATCCGCGCAATGGTGGAGCACCGATTGGTGCTGGTACCTATCGATTGCGTGTGGGCACGGATGAAGCTGCACCACGAAATCCATCACAACTCAATGTCGGTAATCCTGGTGACAGTTATGACACAGCCATGGATTTGTCGGGTAATTGGGACACTGGCCGCATTATCGTCGTCAACGGTAATGCAACCGCATTTCAGCACGGTCAGACGTTTACGGTTACCAATGAAGCTGGTGATGTAACGACATATGAATTCAATGATCAGGGTGCTGGAGTCACAGTTGGAAATGAAGCTGTGGATATCGATACGTCTACCCCGACGACAGCAATGGGGATCGCAAACGCGATTGCTGGTGCCATTAATGGAACAGCCGGCTTTGCCGTAACTGCGGCAGCCACAAATCCAGCGTCGGGTGTACAAGTCACGCTTGATGGTGACGCGGGTATTGAGTTGGGCACATCCTTAACTGGGTTAGGGCTTTCAACTCAGGGGATTATTCTCCATGAGTCCATTTCTGTGGCCGATGAGGGAATCGCAAATTACCCATTGGATTTACCTGGTGGAAATACAGAGCCCGGCCATCGAGATATCAGTAGTGCTGGTGATCGACACTTATCGGATACTGGTGCAGATGCACAAAGTGGAATCACGACAGTCTTTTATAACTTCCGTAATCACATTGGATTTATCCCGGGTGATTCGGGTCAGCAGCCTGCGTACAATAATATTACTGAGGCTCAAAAGAACCGTTCACGTGAAATCTTCGAAATTTTGTCCGAGAAGTCTGGTATTCAGTATGTGGAAACTCCGGATTTTGTAGGAGGTGCTCAGAATCTGCTGGTTGCAACCGGTGATTTACGTGCGATCGATCCTCTTCTTGTTCCCGGACCTGGTGATGTCATCGGTTTGTCAGGCGCAACCGCGTTTGGTCGCGCTGTCATTATGGACAATGCGGAAGACTGGAATGATGAATTTG
>Ga0114933_10001199_pt1 | contig 29304 bp, 27 predicted proteins | sample 4SBtaG_FD_89691 | JGI IMG/M metagenome (GOLD analysis project Ga0114933, IMG submission 89691) | Deep subsurface microbial communities from Kolumbo volcano to uncover new lineages of life (NeLLi) - 4SBTROV12_W25 metaG | ecosystem: Environmental > Aquatic > Marine > Volcanic | place: Kolumbo... | reverse complement strand
GGCACGCTCAACCCGAAGGACCCGCTGGTCCTCGGCGTCGAGCACGGCAAGGTCCGGGCGATGAGCGACCACCAGGGCAAGAAGCTCAAGACCGCTGGTCCTTCGACGCCGGTCGAGATCATCGGCCTCAACGGCGTGCCTCTCGCCGGCGACCTCTTCACGGTGGTCGCCTCGGACAAGGACGCCAAGCGCCTCGCCGAGCACCGCGCGGAGAGCCAGCGTCAGGCCGCGCTGTCCAGCAACAAGAAGATGACCCTCGCCGAGCTCCTCGCTCGCCAGAACGCCGGCGACATGAAGAAGCTGGCGCTCATCCTGCGCACCGACGTGCAGGGTTCGTGCGAGGCCATCAAGTCGGCCATCGCCGACCTCGACGTCGACGGCGCGGAGATCAACGTCCTCCACGCCGCGGTGGGCAAGGTCAGCGAGTCCGACATCACGCTGGCCTCGACCTACGGCGGAATCGTCATCGGCTTCAACGCTCGCCCCGACGCGAAGGCTCGCAAGGCCGCCGAGTCCAAGGGCGTCGAGGTCCGACACTACCGGGTCATCTACCAGCTGCTCGAGGACCTCGAGAACGCCATGAAGGGCATGCTCGAGCCGGTCTACGAGGAGAAGATCCACGGCCACGCAGAGGTCCGGAAGACCTTCGTCATCCCCAAGGTCGGGACGATCTGCGGTTCCTTCGTGACCGACGGCAACATCGCTCGCGGTCACAACGTGCGCCTGCTTCGCGACGGCATCGTCATCTACGACGGCAAGATCAAGTCCCTGAAGCGCTTCAAGGACGACGTCAAGGAAGTCCAGAACGGCTACGAGTGCGGCGTCGGTCTCGAGAACTTCAACGACATCAAGGTCGGGGACGAGTACGAGACCTACACCGTCGTCGAGGTCGCCCGCAGCTAGGCGTGCTCGTCGCGAGCCTGCGGCTGGTGCTCGATGTGCCCGGTGCGTTCTCTCTGAAGGAGAAGCGCCGGGTTCGCGCACGCCTGGTCGATCGCCTCAGGAACCGCTTCGGTGCCTCGATCGCCGAAGTCGAGGACCTGGACATGCACTCTCGACTGGTCATCGGCGTCGCGCTCGTCGGCAACGATCGCCGTGTGCTCGAGTCGGCGCTCTCCAAGATCGTCGACGCGGTCGAGGACATGGCGGTGGCGCGGATCGTCGGAGAGGACTGGGAGATCTCGCCCTTTCCTTCAAGTCCAGTGTTGACATGGCAAGACTAGGGACCTCGCGCTTGTTATGATCCGGGGATGAGGGACCTCACGCGGCTACAGAGCGACAAGCAGTTCTGGATCACGCGGGCCCAGCTCGCCGCCCTCGGGGTCACCACGCTCGCCGTCGCGGCGCTGGCCTTCTTCGTGGGCGTCATGGTCGGGCGGGAAGACGTCGACCTGCCGATGCCGATGGCCGACGAGGCGCTGGTGTCGGAGAAGCTCGAGGACGACGCGATCACGGAGCTGCTCGCTCGCGTGGAGACCGCCGCCGCCAGCCGGATCCCCGAGGCGCGCGCGCGACCCGTTCGGACCCTGTCCTACCCCGAGGAGCTCGTCGAAGAGGAGCCCATCCTCGAAGAGCCCATCCTCGACTCCGCGGAAGAGGTCGAACCCATCGTCGACCAAGCCGAGCTCGACGCATTGGCCGAGGCCGAGGTCCTCGACTCCGCCGAAGCCGAGGGGGTTGACGATCCTGTGGCCGCCGTCCTCGACCCGGAGCCGGAGCCCGTCGTTGTGGAGCCGGAGATCGAGGAAGAGGAAGAGGCGCCGGAGCCCGAGGCCCTGCCCGACATCCAGGACCTCCCGACGACCGGGTGGGCCATCCAGGTGTACTCCTTCCCCTCGGCTCTCGAGGCCGAGGCCAAGGTCGCCGACCTGGAGTCCAAGGGCTTCCGGGCATACCGCGTGGCAGCGCTGGTCGGTGGCGACACCTGGCACCGAGTGCGTCTCGGGCCGTACGACACCCAGCAGCTGGCTCGCAAGGAGCTCCCGCGGCTGTCCTCGGAGCTCGGCGTGGCCGACCCCCTGGTGACGCGCGCGCCATGAGGCGCGTCGAGAAGCCCTGGGGACACGAGGAGATCTGGGCCGAGACGGGCGCTTACCTCGGCAAGCTGCTGGTCATTCGCGAGGGTCACCGCCTCTCGCTGCAGCACCATGAGCAAAAGGAGGAGACGATCCGCGTCGCCTCCGGCACCTTGCGGCTGGAGCTCGAGGACGACGAGGGCGTGTTGCGGACGCGGGAGCTGGGACCGGGGGAGAGCGCCCACATCCCGACCGGGCGCAAGCATCGCTTCGGTGCGGTCACCGACGTCGAGCTCTACGAGGTCAGCACTGCGCACCCGGACGATGTGGTGCGCCACTCCGACGACTACGGTAGAGAGGGCACCTCCGACGCCTAGATTGACTTGGGGGGCGGAATCCGCGATCCTGCGGCCTGACTTCTGTTCGCGCACGCCGAGGTGTGTCCATGCTGTTGCTGCTGACTGCCCTGACCGGAACCGCTGATGCCCAGGACACCCTGCTGGACTTCGGGGCTGCCGGGACGGTTACCACCGCCGAGTCCGATCGCTACGTGATCCAGCCTGGCGACACGCTCTGGGACATCTCCACGGCGTTCATGGGCGACCCGTACTATTGGCCGCGCCTGTGGTCCTTCAACGACTACATCACGAACCCGCACTGGATCTACCCGGGCCAGTACGTCGTGTTCAAGCCGGGCACCGTGCTCGATCCGCCCGAGATGGATCTGCCCGAGGTCCGCGAGGCCGGCTACACGCCGCCCTCGGTTTCCCTCGTTGATGCTCAGCTCGAGTGCGGGCCTGACGTTCGCTACGACAGCAGCTTCCCCAGCGCGCACTTCATCACGCCCTCGTTCATCGCCGACCCCGAGGACGTCGAGGTCTGGGGCTCGGTGGAGGCCTCCAAGGCCGGCACCTACGAGCTCGCGGAAGGGGACCTGATCTACCTCGATCTCGACGACACGGACGCAGTCGGCTGCGGCGACGTCGTGACGCTCTTCAGGCAGGCCGAGAAGATCAAGCACCCGGACGGGAAGCGTGTCTCGTTTGGCTACATGTTCCTGGTCGCTGCCGATGCGCGGATCCTGCACATCGACGAAGAAGACCGGGTCACCGCCGTGATCCGACGGATGTACCGCCCCGTGAAGCGGGGTGATGTGGTCGGTCCGCAGCTGATCGTCGACGCGGAGCTGCCGAGCGATCCCCCGCGCGGCGATCTGGATGGCTTGATCTTCGCCGCCGAGCAGCAGCACCTCACGACCTTGTCCGGCCAAGGCAACGTGGTCTTCATCGATAGAGGTCGCGCCGACGGCTTGCGGGTCGGACACTCGATGTACATCGTCCACCAGCGCGATCACTACGTCAGCCTGTCCGAGGACATGGACACCATCCCCGAGCAGGTGGTCGGCCGCGTTCTGGTCACTGGCGTCGAGGAGAACCACGCCACCGCCGTGATCATTCGGGCCGGAGCGCCGGTGAGGATCGGGGACCGGGTGAGCCAGACGGTGCAGTAGCCGTCGGCCCCGGATAGTCCTCCGAGGGCCGGCCGCCTCCTCCCGCACGTCGGGAGACGGCTCAAATGAAAATCCACTCTCGCTGGATCGCGCTCTCGCGCTGGTCTGGCCAGTTCGATCCGCGTGAACTCCTGGGGCTTGGCCCGCTGGAGCGCTTGAAGACCTTTCCGGGGGCACCGCCGGGTCTCTGCGCGGCGCTCGCTCGCTGCGAGGGTCTCGCCGAGGTCCGCCCGGAGGTGCGCAAGCTCGGGGACGCTGACTATCCCTGCGCTCTGCTCGACCTGGAGCGGCCGCCGCCGCTGTTGTGGGGACGAGGCCGCTGGGAGCTCTTGGACGAGCCGGCGCTGGCCGTGGTCGGCGCGCGCGCCTGCACCGCCTACGGCAGGTCGGTCGCGGGCCGGATTGGGAGCGCCGCCGCGACCGAGGGCGTGGTCGTCGTGTCCGGCGCGGCGCGTGGCATCGACCGTGCGGCCCAGACCGCCGCGCTCGACGCGGGGGGCAGGACGCTCAGCGTGCTCGGCGCGGGCCTCGACGCGCACCCTCCTCGCGCGGCCGTGGGCTTCTACGATCGGGTCGAGGTGCAGGGCCTCGCGGTCTCGGAGTTCCCGCCGGACACGCCGCTGTCCAGGTTTACCTTTCCGCGGCGCAATCGGATCATCGCTGCGCTGTCCCAGGCGACGGTCGTGGTCGAGGCCGCGCGCAGGAGCGGCGCGCTGCACACCGCGAACGCGGCGCTTCGGCTGGGCCGTCCGCTGCTGGCGGTGCCGGGGCCCGTGGACGGCGTGGCCTCTCAGGGCTGCAATCGGCTGATCGCTCAGGGAGCGGGCATCGTCACCACCATCGCGGACGCCTTGGCGCCGGTGCGGCCGCCGGGTGGCCTCATCGACTCGCTGGCTGCGCCGATCACGGTCACCCAGCTGGCCGCGGCGACCGGCCAGGACGCTCGCCGCGTCGCCGCACAGCTGGTGGCGCTGGAGTTGACCGGCCGGGTGCGGCGGTTAGCCGATCGGCGCTATGTCCGGACCTGATCCACTCGTCGATCCCTGGGGCCACCAGCGGCTCGAGCTGACGCCCGAAGCGGCCCGTCTGCTTGGGCTCCTTCGTGAGCTCGGGCATCTGGACGGCGCCCTCGCCGACGAGTTCTTCTCCGAGCTGAGTCCACCCGTGGACGCGTTCACGCCGGAGACGCGGGTCATCGATCGGCAGGATCTCCGGCGCCTGGTCGGCGCCTTTCTCTTCACGCGGTCGACGCGACTGACCCCGGAGAGCCTGGAGCTCCTGTCGCGGGAGTGGCCGCTGCTCTTCGGGTGAGTCCGCTCAGCTGCTCTTGGTGGAGCGCCGGGTCGTCTTCTTCTTGGTCGTGCTCTTTCGGCGCGTTCGCTTCTTCGCCGGGCCCTTGGCCCGCTTGGCGGCCAGCAGGGTGCTGGCCTCCTCGAGCGTGAGGGTCTCCGGATCCGTGCCCTTCTTCAGCGTCGCGTTGGTCTCGCCGTCGGTGACGTAGGGGCCCCAGCGACCGCTCTTGACCTGGATCTTCTTGTCGTTCTCGACCCCGAGCTCCTTCAGCACGGTCGGTGTCCGCGAGCGGCGAGGCTTGGTCGCCAGCAGCGCCAGCGCCTCCGCTTCGGTGAGCGTCAACAGGCCCTTCTCGGCCGGAATGCTGCGGCTCTCGCCGTTGCACTTGATGTAGGGGCCGTAGCGACCGTTGAAGGCCTGGATGACGTTCCCGTCGGCGTCCTTGCCGACTTCGCGGGGGAGGGCCAGCAGCTGCAGCGCCATCGCCAGGCCCACCGCGTCGGGCTCCATGCCCGGCAGGAGGCTCTCGCGCTTCGGCTTGACCTTGCCGACCGCCTCGCCGCGCTGCACGTAGGGTCCGAAGCGTCCAATGTGGAGCGTGATCTCATCCCCGTTGTCAGGGTCCTGTCCGAGGGCGGTCGGTCCGTCGGGGACGGTCTCGATGATCTCGATCGCCTTCGCGAGCGTGAGCTCGTCGGGGGGCATGTCCTCGGGCAGCGACCGGGTGGTCCCGGCGTGCTCCAGGTAGGGGCCGTAGCGTCCGACCCTCGCCACGACGGCGCCGTCATCGTGGGTGCCGATCGGGATGCTGCAGATGTCGCGCGGGTCCGCGGACTTCTCAGCTGCGGCGATGAGCTGCAGGAGGCCCGTGCGATCTCCTTGTCCGCCGTAGAAGGCGTGCAGGAGCGCCAGCCGCTGGCCGGTGCCCGCGGCGATCTGGTCGAGCCCGCTCTCCAGGGTGGCGGTGAAGTCGTAGTCGACCAGGCTGTTGAAGTGGTCTTCAAGGAGCCGCGTCGTGGCGAAGGCGGTGAAGGTCGGGATCAGCGCCGTGCCCTTCTTGAAGACGTAGCCGCGGCTCTGGATGGTCTCGATGATGCTCGCGTAGGTCGAGGGACGACCGATGCCGAGCTCCTCGAGGCGCTGCACCAGCGACGCTTCGTTGAGGCGGGAGGGCGGCGACGTCGTGTGGCCCTTGGTGTGCACCGACTCGACCGAGACCACCTGGCCATCCGCCAGCTTCGGGAGCTCGTTCTCCTCGTCGCGCACGTTCCGCTCGCGGACGTAGACCGCGCGGAAGCCCTGGAAGTCATAGGTCTTTCCGCGGGTCCGGAAGAGCCCGGTGCGACCCTGCCGGTTCGCTTCGGTGTCGACGCTGACGCGCTCGCCGGTCGCGTCCGTCATCTGCGACGCGACGGTGCGGTTCCAGATCAGGCCGTAGAGCCGGGCCTCGTCGGCTCCGAGCGCTCGGGCGCAGTCGTCGACCGACTTGAAGGACTCACCCGCGGGCCGGATCGCCTCGTGGGCCTCCTGGGCGCCCTTGGACTTCGTCGCGTACACGCGGGGCTTGGCCGGAAGGAAGGCGGCGCCGTAGGCGCTCTTGATGAGAGTCCTCGCCGCGTTCAGCGCCTCGGGGCTGAGCGTCGTGGAGTCCGTCCTCATGTACGTGATCCAGCCGTTCTCATAGAGACGCTGGGCCACGCTCATCGTCCTCTTGGCCGCCCAACGGAACTTGCGGTTCGCCTCCTGCTGAAGCTTCGAAGTCGTGAAGGGCGCGGCCGGCTTCTCGCGGAAGGGCCGACGCTGGACGCGGAGGACCTTGGCCGTGCCTCCGCGGAGAGCTGTTGCGAGCGCCTCGGCGCCGGCCTCGTCCAGGACGATGGCCTTGGCGGTCTTCAGCTTGCCGGTGGTCGGCTCGAAGTCGCGGCCCGTAGCCAGGCGGGTGCCGTCCACCTCGACCAGGGTGCCGGCGAAGGCTTCCGCCGCCTTGAAGCCGGCGGTCAGATCCCACCAGCCCGAGGACACAAAGCGCATGCGCTCACGCTCGCGCTCGACCACCAGGCGCACCGCTACCGACTGGACGCGTCCCGCCGACAGCCGCGGCTTGACCTTCTTCCAAAGGACGGGGCTGACGTTGTAGCCAAAGAGGCGATCGACGATCCGGCGGGCCTCCTGGGCCTCGACCAGGTTCATGTCGATCGGGCGGGCGGACTGCAGGGAGCGCGTGATCGCCGACTTGGTGATCTCATGGAAGACCAGGCGCTGAATCGGCACCTTGGGCTTCAAGGCCTCGGTCAGGTGCCAGGCGATGGCCTCACCCTCGCGGTCCTCATCTGTCGCCAGGTAGAGGACGGAAGCGTCCCGGAGCATGGTCTTGAGCTTCTTGATCTGCTCGCGGCCGCGCTGGGTCAGGACGTAGAGCGGCTTGAAGTCGTTCTGGACGTCCACCGCGGTGCGCGCCCAGGGCTTGCCCCTGTGGCTCTTCGGGATGTCGTCGGCGCTGGCCGGGAGGTCGCGGACGTGTCCGATCGAGGCCTCCACGTGAAAGCCGGAGCCAAGGAACTTCGAGATGGTCCGGGCCTTTGCGGGGGACTCGACGATGACCAGCGGCTTCGGCACTTCGCTCCCAAGGTGGTTGGTACCGGGCGGTATAGACAGGCCGGGCAGTTTCGGCAAGCGCGCTATTCTGCGCATCGATGGTCCAGGACGTCGAAGAGTTCCTCGAGTTCCTCCGGGCGGAGAGGGGACGGAGTGCCAACACTCGCCGCGCATATGGCCGCGACCTCGAGCGCCTCGCGCTGGCGCTCGAGGAGGGCGGACGGAGCCTGCGGACGGCTCGCGCGGTCGACCTTCGAGCCCACCTCTCTGCCGTCAGCCGGGCCGCTCCGGCGCCTTCTTCTGTCAGCCGCCGCCTGTCCGCGTATCGAAGCTTCTACAAGTGGGCGCTCCTCGTCGGCCTCGTCGAGACCAGCCCCGCCGACCGGCTCGGCCGTCCGAAGGTGCCCGACAAGGTCCCCCGCTTCGTCGAGGTAGACGAAGCCGCTGCCGTCGTCGAGGGAGCCACACAGGAGGGCTGGTACTGGCTTCGCAACCGGGCTCTGTTGGAGCTGCTCTACGGTGCCGGTCTGCGTGTCTCCGAGGCCGCTGCCCTGGACGCCGTCGATGTCGACGTGGACGCCCTGCTCGTCCACGTGCGCCGCGGCAAGGGCGGCAAGGCCCGGCGAGTCCCCTTCGGCGAGCCCGCGCAGGAGGCCCTCGGCGCCTGGCTCGAGGAGCACCCCGGAGGCCCGCTCTTCCTCAACCGCTACCAGAAGCGTCTCTCGGCGCGCTCGATGCATCGCATCGTTCGAGACGCCGGACTCCGGGCCGGCGTCAGCGCGCTCCACCCCCACGCACTGCGACACAGCTGCGCCACGCACATGCTCGCAGGGGGCGCAGATCTGAGAGCGATCCAGGAGCAGCTCGGTCACTCCGGGCTGTCGACGACGCAGCGCTACGCGCACGTCTCCGTAGAGCGGCTCCTCGAGGTCTACCGCTCGGCACATCCCCACGCCGGAGGCTCCGAGCCGGCTGACGTATGATGCCGCATGGCTGGACTGAGCGCAGAGGACCTCCGAGAGCTGGCCCAGCTCAAGGAGATCCTTGAGAACGGGACCTACTACGACCTGTTCGGGGTGGGACGCGAGTTTGAGCGTGCGGAGCTCCGCACGAGCTACTACGCGATCTCCCGCCGCTTCCATCCGGATCGCTTCTACCGCCAGGACCTCGGCGGGCACGAGGAGCTCCTGGAGCAGGTGTTCGCGCGCATCAACCTCGCCTACCGCACCCTCGACGATCCCGATGAGCGATCCCGGTACAGCCGCGAGATCGGGAACCGCGGGGGCAAGGCCCCGCCCCCTCCCAAGCCGGCTCCTCGCAAGACCCGCCGATCGACCCAGAAGGGGCAGCGCGTCGCCAAGATCGGCACGGCTGAGGAGGACGACACGCACACGGTGGAGTTCTCCCTGGGGCCCGGCGAGCCCGAGGACGCCGATGCGGGTGAGGTTCCGGGCGCGCCGTCGAAGCCGGAGGCCAAGAAGGCCAAGAAGAAGAAGGGGCCGAGCCGCGCTCCCCCCGCGGTGGCCGCGCTTCAGAAGCAGCTCGTGAAGCGCCTGAAGAAGGCGCGTCGCTACTATGAGTCGGGCCTCGAGGACGCTCAGTCGGGCCAGTGGATCAAGGCCGCGAGCTCCTTCTACCTGGCGTGCCAGTTCGACACTCGGAACGCCGACTACAAGGCGGAGTACGAAGCCGCGAACTCCAAGGCGCGCTCGCACCAGGCCACGGAGTATGTCCGCATGGCCCGGAACGCCGAGGACTACGGGTCGCACCGCGAGGCCATCGTCTACTACCAGAAGGCCACAGAGCTGAACCCGCCCGACGGCATCGCCTACTTCCGTCTGGGCGTTCTCCTGCTCAAGCTCGACGAGGAGGACCGCGCGGCGCTGGACAACCTCCGGACCGCGGTCAGCAAGGACGGCAACAAGATCGACTACCGCCTCGCGCTCGCCGAGGTGTACGAGACTCACGGCATGAAGCTGAACGCGCACCGGGAGTATTCGGTCGCCACCCAGCTCGATCCTGGTAACGAAACGGCGAAAGCCGGGCTGCGCCGCACCCGCTGAGCGCTCCGGCGGCATACCTCCGAAGGCGGCAAACCGGAGGACCGATGCCCGGCACCGTGGTGGTCGGCGCCCAGTGGGGCGATGAAGGCAAGGGCAAGATCGTTGATCTGCTCGCGGCTCGCGCCGCACTCGTTGTGCGCTTCCAGGGAGGCAACAACGCAGGACACACCCTGGTCGTCGAGGGCGAAAAGGTGGTCCTGCACCTGGTGCCCTCGGGCATCCTCAACCCGGACTCCCGATGCGTCATCGGGAACGGCGTGGTGGTTGATCCGGTCGTGCTCCTCGGCGAGCTGGACGCGCTGGAGCGCACCGGGCGGGTGGTCTCGCCTCGGCAGCTGCTGATCAGCTCGGAGGCGCACGTCATCCTGCCCTTCCACGTCTCCTTGGACACGCTCCGTGAGGCCGCGGCGGGTGCTGCCGCCATCGGCACCACCAAGCGTGGGATCGGGCCGGCCTATGAAGACAAGGTCGCGCGCCGCGGACTGAAGATGGGGGAGTTCATCGACCCCGCCAGGCTCCGCGCGCGCCTGTCCAGGTCGATCCCGGATAAGAACAAGGCCATCGTGGGGTGGTACGGCGGCGAGGCCTTCGACGTCGAGACCCTCATGCGTCAGCTCGCACCCGTGGCCGAGCGGCTCGCGCCCTACGTCGGGGACAGCGTCGACACCATCCACGACGCCCTCGAGGGAGGCGCCGAGGTCCTCTTCGAGGGCGCACAGGGGACGCTGCTCGATGTCGACCACGGCAGCTACCCCTACGTGACGTCTTCGAACACGGTGGCCGGCGCGGCCTGCTGTGGGGCGGGTGTCGGCCCGACCGCGATTCAGCGGGTGATCGGCGTGGTCAAGGCCTACGCCACCCGGGTTGGACACGGACCCTTTCCCACGGAGCTCGAGGGACCCCTGGGCGACCACCTGCGCCAGCGCGGGCACGAGTTTGGCAGCACGACCGGCCGTCCGCGCCGCTGCGGCTGGTTCGACGCGGTCCTGGCCCGTCGCGCCGCGCGCCTTAACGGCCTGACAGAGCTCGCGGTCACGAAGCTGGATGTCCTCAGTGGGCTGTCGATCGTCCGGATTCGCACCGCCGAGGGGTGGGAGGAGCACCCTGGCTGGAACGAAGATCTCACCGGGCGGAGCACCTGGGAGGATCTCCCCGTCGCCTGCCAGGCCTATGTGCGGCGCCTCGAGGAGCTCGTCGGCGTCCCCGCCAGCCTGGTGTCCGTCGGACCCGGCCGGCACCAGACCATCACCCGTTGACGCTCCGGATCCCGGTTGTTAGTTCCAGGCGCGGTTTTTGGGCCGCTAGCTCAGTCGGTAGAGCACCGGCCTTTTAAGCCGAGGGTCACAGGTTCGAGCCCTGTGCGGCCCACCCTTGAGACCCCATCGTCTAGTCAGGTCCAGGACACCGGGTTTTCATCCCGGCAACACGGGTTCGAATCCCGTTGGGGTCACTTCCCGCCTGGTTGCGCCTCGGAAGCCGCTTCCCAGGCGCGCCAGCGCTGGGTCGTGTCCGGTGTAGTCCGCTCGACTCGGGTGCTTTCCGGCGGTTCTTGTGCCCCATGTGTGCCACGCGCACAACGGGTGCTCCGTGAGCGTCGGCTCCAAGGCGCCACCACGTCCGGAAGGCATCGGCCGGGCAGCCAGGGCAGGCGCTGCGCGGGCCCGGGGACTTGCACGCCTGGTCGGACAGCAACCTCTACCTGCTGCGGCGGAAGTGCCGGCTGGAGCTGCACGCGGAGCACCGGGCGCACCCCGCGCCCGAGCCCTTCGCGGTGTCGTTGCAGTCACGTCCGCTGCACCTCCGCGTCGAGGAGGACGACGAGCGCGTGCCGCCGGAGCAGGGCGACGACCTGGCCGGTCGAGTCCTTCGCGCCCTGGAGCAGCGGCCGATGAACCGCGGCGAGCTGCGGAACGAGCTGCGTGTCCGCAACGATCCGCGGACCCGTGGCGCATCGGACTCAAGCATCAACCACACGGTGGGGCGCTAACCGGCGCAGAGGGGCAGGCGGTGCGGCCTGTCCAAGGTGCTCTCAGACGGGCCCGATCACCCGACGTCCGCCAACGGCAAGCGCACGGCGATCACCCCCCCTTCTGACTCGTCTTCGGCGGAGATTCGCCCATTGTTGGCGTGTACGAGCAGGCGACATATGCCCAGGCCCTGTCCCTTCTCCGCGCCCAGCCGTGTCGGGCCTTGGCCCGGCGCCTCGGCGAGCCTGCGGCGCACCTCGATCGGCAGGCCCGGCCCGGAGTCCTTCACCCGCAACACCCCGTGGTCTCCATCGGTCTCGACGTCGACGCACACCTCGCCCGCGCCGCCGTGCTCGAGCGCGATGGCCTCCCCAGCATTCGTCAGCAAGTTCATGACCACCCGGCTCAAGTCGGTCGGATCGGCGACGATGACCAGGTCCGAGGGCTCACACCGCCACGTGAATGCGGTCGTCCCCTGGAATCGGCGCTGCGCAAGCCGCACGAGAATTGGCAACACCTCCGCCAGTCGGATTTGAGCGGGAGATGGCGCTACGAGCAGCGCATCTCGACGCCGAGCCTTGTGGAGCGCCGACGAGTTCGGCGCTTTCGCCCACCAGAGCTACCTCCTCGAGCAGAGCGTTGCGGTCGTCCTCTGCGAGGCGCGAACTCATGTTGCTTACCGCCCGCCTGAGGCAGGTGCTCGACGATGCCACCACCGCCGCTGCGTTCGCGAGGTCATGCAGGAGTCCAGAGTAAATGCGGGCCTTCTCCTCGGCGTGCTCCCGCTCGCGCAAGGCGTCCTCCACCTCCGCGACGCGACGCTCGAGCGCGATGTTCGCCGCCAGTTGCTTCAGCGTTTGGAGGAGAAACCGGACGTCCCAAGGCTTGTGCAGGAACGCGTCTACATGGCCCTCGTTGATTGCCGCGACCACCGTCTCCGCTGACCCGAACGCCGTCACCAGGACGCGTCGGACGTGCGGGTACAGGGTGCGGCAGGCTGCGCACAACTCGACGCCCGTGGCGCCACCCAATCGATGATCGGTGACGAGGACGTCGACGTCGACCTTCTTTAGGAGATCGAGCGCCTCGTCGGCGCTGCCCGCCAGGTGAACCTCGAAGTGGTCCTCCACCGCGTCCTCGAAAACCAATCGGTTCTCGAATTCATCATCGACATACAGAATCGAAACCATCACAGTCCCGTTTGGACCGGCATGGAAGCGACTCTCCAACAACGCCTCACTTGAGGGCCCGAGGGGGTCGGGTCGAATGCCTCGGGCAAGCGGTCCAGTCGGCGTCTCGTGAGTAGGGGCACTCTGCAGGCACGAGGCGACTTCGCTGAGCCGCGTGGACTGCAATCGCGTGCGCTTGGGCGTCCCTGCGTGCGAGAAGGGCGCAGCACACGATGGGAGCATCTCCAGTTCGGAGCACGGGCGGACCAGCCGGCGCGAGCAGTTCAGCGTGGATGCAGTCTCCGGGCTGGTGCAACATTCGGGGCCCCCTCAAGATACTTCCATGTACTTGTCCAGATCCACCCGGATAACTCCGGTGCGGTACCGGAGGGGTGTAACTCCTGCCGCGGGGAACATCAGTACATCTCCGCGTCAGCCGAGGTGGTCGCAACTTCCTCGCCGTCGGCGTACGCCGCGTAGTCCGCGCCGTAGCTGGTCACGTAGTCGCAGTCGGCGTCGAGGTCGTCGGCCCATACCTCCGCGTCCCAGACGTCTGCTGGGGCGTCGTAGTCCAGGTCGACTCGGCGGTTGCCGGGCTGGAACCAGCCCACCACCTCGTCGGGCTGGGGCTCGATTGCAACGCCGAAGTAGAAGACGTCGTCGAACGCATCCGCGTTGGGGTCGCAGAGAAGCGCCCCCTCGATGGCGTAGCGGACGGGCGGCGCTCCGCTGTCGACGACGCCATCGTTCGGGTCGGGGTTTGTACCCGTGCAGGCAAGCAGAAGGGCCAGTGTCGCAAGCGCGATTGCTGAGAGCCGCATGTCGTCTCCTCGAGTTTGATGTCCAATTCAGCCCACGCGGCGCTCGCGCGCGACCCAGGCCCGCTCTACCGCCATGACGAGAGTGCGCAGAGCGCGCTTCGTCGAGTCTCCCTCCAGCTCGAACTGATACCCGACCACCCCTCCCGGATGGGAGGCGACCAGCCGCGCCGGGGCCGAAACCTCGAGCGACTCGAAGGAGAGCTCCAGAAGCAGGGTCCGGGGCGGATCGGAGACGTAGGTACGAACGCCGAAACCAAGGAGCGAGAGATCCTGGAGTTCGATCTCCGGTAGCTTCGTGCAGGCCGCTTGCAGCCCGAGCCCCTTGACCGGGATGCGGAACGCTCGCCGCGCCTGGTAGACCAGGATGTCGTTTGGATAGTCGGTCTCGACGACGACGGACTGCATCCGCGGTCGACAGTTCTTCACGCGGGTGTGGAAGGCCACAAGCCAACCACGGCACAGCAGGCTCACGACGAGAACATGGCCCTCGGCCGGGGTGTCTTCCCGCGAGTCCGATCCCAACGCGAAGGTGAGCCGTGCGCCAGCGATGGACTGAAGGGTGGCGCGGACGAGCGTGGGTGGCTCGCCCACCATCCATTTGCACAATGTGTGGTCGATCGCAGCCTCGGCCAGAAGAGCGTTGGGATCCGGACGGCGGTCACGCATCGAGCAAGGCCCTGGCGGTCAGGCGCCGGGAGGACCCAGCTCCGACAGGCGGAAGTCTGTCGGGTCCACCACACAGCGTCTTTGGGACATCAACGACGCCGACCGCCAGGACGAGAGACTCAGGCGGCATGGGTCGTCTCGACTTCACCGCGCCCCCACCAGGCTTTGAGCTGGACGAACTCGGCCCGGCCGAGCGGCTTGAAGACCACCGGAAGTTCGAAGTCCGGTGCAGAGGTCGCTCCGGTCATCAGGACCAAGTTGGCCACAAGGTCGGGTGCCAGCTCCTCGAAGAGTCCGACGAAGTCCTCGACGCGCGAGGCTTGCATCCGGCAATCCAGCAGGACTGCGGTCACGCCTCCGTTCGCAATGGCGGACCGGGCTTCGTCCAGGGTCAGGGCACCAATTGAGGTGATGCCAATGAGCCTCAGACATCGAACCAAGGCTTTGAGGACTCGGGGGTCGTCATCGACCACGAGCACGTGTGCTTCCTGCATACAAGCCTCCGAAGGCAGTCAACCCGAGAGGGCGCGAGGCCCCCGGATGTCAGGCGACACATGTCAAGTAAATGTGAAGCGCCGACGCCAGGGCTGACAATCGGCAGCCTTCGGCCCTTTGGCAGCGATGAGCCCGCAGACCTTTCCTACGCGCGCGCTGCTCGAGGCGCGCCTCGCCGAAGGCCTCGAGGCCCAGGACCCCGAGCGCGTTGTCGATGCCGGCTGGCGGCTGTACGCCGAGCGGCTCGGCGCGTACTTCCGACGTGCGGGTGTGCACACCGCAGACGTCAACGATCTCGTCGCTCTGGTCTTCCATCAAGTGCTGCGCGGGATCAGGTCGTTCGACGGGGCCAACTTCGAGGGCTGGCTGTTCCGGTTGGCCTGGTTTCAGGTCCGCACATGGCGTGCGCGTCGGCGGAGGAACAGGACGGTCCCGCTGAGCGATGAAGCCATGCAGCGAGAGGACGCCCAGGATGTGGTTCTGGCGCTGCACGCCCGCGGCCAGCTCGAACGCCTCGAAAACGAGCTCAGCCCAGCGGACGCCGCGATTCTGTTCGACGGCGACCCAGGGGGTGACGCCGCGCTCGCATCGAGGCTGGAGTCCCTTGGCGTGCAGATGACCGCGCGCGCCATTCAAGTGCGTCGCTACGAGCTGCGGCGCCGAATCGCCGCGCTTCTAGTCGAGGAGCAGCCATGACCGATAGCCGCGTCGCGGAGCTGATGGCCGCTTGGAGTCACAGGATCGAGAGCCAGGGCTCGCCCGAAGGGAAGGGGGCTCTCGACCGCCTGGACAAGCCGCCATCCGTCGCCCGGATCCGAGCGCAAGCAAGTGATGTCGTCGATCTGGACGAACTGTTCTGCCACCTTCCGGAGTTCGAGAAGCAGGCGCTTCGACGCGAGCAGCCGAGCGAGCTCGAAGTCGTGCTCACCGAGGACCAACTCCACGTGTGGGACCCCTCGGCTACCGACCTCGTGGTGCTCGAGTGCCGTCCGCACTGGATGCCGCGCGTGCTGGGATCGGTGGAGGGTACGCCCGGCGGAGCGCGGCTGGTTGTGACCGTGGGGCGGTCGCGCGGCCTACGGGTCGTCGTGTTGTCTGCGCGCGGCCACCTGGACAGGGATCTGCTCGTCTGCTGGGCCCATCAGTCCTCGGATCCCGCGCGGGTGTCGACCGGCTCGAAGCGTGTTCGGGTGTGCGAAGTCGTTCTCGAGCCCCGACCGGCCGCGAGCGTGCTTCGCGTTGGCCCGGAACCCCTCCCTGCTGCCTTCGAGGGGGTCCAGACGGCCCTGTCAACGGCCGCCCAGCACGGCCGATCGGGCGACTATTCTGCGGCTGCAAGCGCGTACACACGAGCCCACCGAACAGCATCTCTGCGTGGCGACACGACGGGCGAGCTGAAGGCGGCGGCGGGTGTGGCGATGGCGTTGGGCGCCCTGGGCTACCACGCCGATGCGGAGCGCATTCTCCATCGGGTCGCCACCACCGCCACCGTTGACAGAGAATGGGCTGCCCGCCTGTCGGCTCAGCTCGGCTGGATGCACCTACACGCGGGTCGTGTCGAGGAAGTCTCGGCGTGGGTCGGCGAAGCCCGCCGTCACGGCGCCGAGTCTCCATACCTGGCCCTCCTCGAGGGGCGGCTTGCCGTGATGGAGCAGAAGTGGACCCGTGCACTCCAGGTGCTCTCCAAGTTGGACCCAAGCGGACTGGCGCCGGAGGCCGCCGAGGTCGCCGTCCTTCGACGCGCGCGCAGCCTCGCGGGACTCGGGCGTGTTCAGGAGGCGCTGGAGGCTCTCCAGGGCTCGAGGTCCTCGTCTGCGTCCCTCCGCGCGCTGCGGCTGGAGACGCGCGCAGCCGTCGAAGCCTCACTGGTCGGTGGCCCACGTTGGGGGGCGGTCCTGGCTGACGCCAGCGCCTTCACGCCATCGGAAGCGCGCGCGCCCGAGGTCCGAAGGCCCCTCAAGGACCTCGCTGCCTACGCGCTCCTGGACGGACGGACGGATGTTGCGAGCGCGCTCCTGGACGGGCTCGCCGGCGAAGGCGCCTTCGTCGTCATGGGGCTTGCCCACGGATCGATCGTTCGGGGCTGCTCCAGACAGGCCCGCCTCGTGTCGCTCGGGACGTCCGACCTCCTGGAGCTTGCGATGTCCGCTCGCGCGGAGATGCGGGCCGACAACCCGGGGGTCGCGCTCCGAAGCCTGCAGACTCTCCTGGAGCTGTCTCGCGACCTGGGCGGGGCCGATCCAGTCTTGCTGGTCGACGACGGCTGCCTCCGTGGCGCACCGGTACGAGCCGCTTTCGAGCTTGCGAGGAACGCCCCCGTGCTCATGAGGTCGGTGGACGTTCGCGGAAGGCGCGCGGCCGGCGGCCAGCCCCGGTCCACGGACATCCTGAGCCTCGCCGACGTCCGAGGTGACCTGCCCGAGGCCCGGCGAGAGCTGCCCGCGGAGCTCGGAGGCCAACGGCTCCACAGGAGCGATGCCACATGGTCGGCTCTGACGGACACGGCCTCGAGCGTCGGGTTGGTTCACGTCGCCGTCCACACACGGGATGTGAACGGCCAACTCACCCTCGAGCTGGCCGACCGCCTCGTTACGGCGACGGATCTGCTTCAGCTGCGGCTGGAGCGCGCCCCGTTGTGCATCCTGAGCGGCTGTGGCACGACGGGTGTCCCGGCGAACCGAAGCTCCTTCGCCAGCGCTCTGCTGGAGGCGGGGGCGAGCGCGGTCGTGACCACGGCCTGGCCTGTCGAAGACGCGGAGATGGCCCGGTTTGTTCGTGAGTTGACCACCCATTGGACGAGCGAAGACCCCGTCGCAGCCGTCGCCCGGACGCGTTTCCGGATGCGTCGGCAGGGGGAGCGAGCGCGCCTCTGGGCCGCTCCCGAAGTCTATTGACCAACCATCCACAAGGAGCGGAAGCATGAGTGGAATCGAGCAGCAGTGGCCGGAGTTCGGCCCGAACCCAGAGATGAACATCCGAGTCGAGAACGGCACGTTGTCGCTGACAGGAACCAACAAGCTCCTGAATCACGCGAAGTTCGATCTCACCAGCCCCGACATCCGGGCGCTGGCCTTCAAGGACGGCACCTTCCAGAAGGAACTGAGCATCAACAGCTCCAACGGCGACCTGACCATGGACTCCTTCTCGGTCTCCACGGACGACATCGTCGAGATCCGCTTCCGCTACGTCAGCACGCTGAGCACGCCATGGATCACGCGGGTGACGATGGAGCGGACCCTCCGCCTGAAAGTCCCTGCGGGAACGTCCACCACGACCTTCGATGGGACGAACAACACGATGCCTGTCCCGAGCATCGACATGACCTTCGGCTGGGACGCCGGCGACAAGCTCAAGCTGGGCTTCAAGGTCAACGGCGATGACGGGGCGTCCGAGGACGCCAAGGTCTCGACGCGCCTGACGACCTGCCCGGACGACAAGAAGACGACGACCCTCGACCTCGACACCTCCAACACCCAGACCCACGTGTCGAACCTCGACCAGTGGGAGGGTCCCGAGGACCAGGAGTTCTCCTATTGGCTGAAGAGCTCGACGAGTGACACACGGCAAGAGGACCGTTGGCGAGTGGTGCTCACGGACCGCATCTCGGTGCCCGACTACAACACGAACTTCCCCACCTCGGGGACGCTGCTCAAGCAACGCAGCGACTCGGGAGCTGTGAAGCTGGAGCGCTGAGTGGAACGGAGCCTGGATGCGATGAAGGTGTCTTCGCCGCGTTCGGGCTCCCCCACCATCACCCTTGACTGTCCCGCCCGGAGCGCGCGAGGACGGAGATCGGAGCCGGCTGGCGCACTGAACACCCATTCACTGATCCGAACCGACGGGAACCGGCGCTTAAGGTGGGAACATGACTCGAGCGGAGCGCATCGCACGACTGTGCAGACAGCTGGTCACAGCGGGCAGGGTTCGACGCGCCGACTGCAACCAGAGCGTCGGCGGGCGGCAGGCTGACGAGGACCTTGAGCTCATCAAGCGCGTCTGGGACCTCTCACCCGTTGGCGAGGGCCGCAACACCGAGTGGGTCCTCGCGCCGTCCACGGTGCGCGCTGCAGGGATCGTGGATCGCATCGCGCTGACCCTGGGCAGGGATCTCGCGGCCTTTCTCCGGGAGACCCCTCTGCACGGGGCGCTCGACCGGGCGGCTGAGGACCCGACCAAGGGCTTGCGGCGCTACCGCAACGTCGAGCGCAAGTTCTACTTCCTGTCGGAGCCCGCCAGGGAATACGCGGGCCAGGACGAGGTCCTCTGGGAGGTCCTCGACGCGCTGCTGCGCGACCGCCTCCTGAAGGTGTCGTACGCAGGGTCCTGCTATCCGCGCTTCCATGCGCTGTCGCTCGTCATCTACCGGCGCGCGCTCTACCTCTTCGGTGTCGCTGAAGCAGAAGAGGTCGTGCTCGCCGTGGACCGGATCGAGTTCGCTGAGGCGCTGGACGAGGCGGTCGACTACCCCTCGTCCTGGGATCCCGCCGAGCACTTCCGCGGCGCCTTCGGCATCGCGCCGACCGGTGTGCCCGAGTGGGTGGTTCTACGGTTCGACGAGAAGGGCGCCCGCTACGTGCGCGAACGCAGCTTCCACTCGACCCAGCACCTCGCCGACCTTCCCGACGGGGGCGTCGAGCTGCGTTTCAAGGCCAGCGGGCTGGAGCTGCCGCGCTTCGTGCTGGAGTGGGGACCGCGCTGTCGGGTGATCGAGCCCGAGTGGCTCCGAGAGGAGGTCCGGCGGCAGCTTGCAGCGGCGCTGCGGCAGTACGAGCAGCCGTCGGCGACCGAGGGGTGCTCGTGAGGGAGCGTCGGACGGCGGCCGCTGCCGCCCCAGCCTTTACCACCACCGCGTCACTCGCCTCGAAAGGAGCCCCATGAGCTTCGCAGAGTTTTTCGAGACCTGCACAGGCTTCCCGGCCCACCCCTGGCAGGCGGAGCTGGGCTCACGCGCGACCTGCAAGGACGCCCTGATCCGCATCCCTACCGGGCTGGGCAAGACCGCCGGCGTGGGGAGCGCGTGGCTGCACCATCGTGTCCGGGGGGGTGACCGGAGCTGGCCCACCCGGCTGGCCTGGGTGCTGCCGATGCGCGTGCTCGTTGAGCAGACCCTCGACAGTCTCCAAGAGCTCGTCCAACGCGCCGGGCTGGCGTCGGACGTCGACGTGGTGCCCTGCATGGGCGGGCTGGTGGACAAGGAATACGCGGTCCATCCCGAACGCCCGACGATCCTCGTCGGCACGCAGGACATGCTCCTGTCCCGGGCGCTCATGCGCGGGTATGCCGCGGGCCGCGGGCGCTGGCCGGTGGACTTCGGCCTGCTCTCTCGCGACACCCTCTTCGTCTGCGATGAGGTGCAGCTGATGGGCGTCGGGCTACGGACCTCGGCGCAGCTCGCGGCCTTCCGGGGGAAGGGCGGCCTGCGGCCCAGTCGCACGTGGTGGATGAGCGCGACGCTTCGGCCGGATTGGCTGGAGACCGTCGACCAAGCCCCCGCCGTGCCGCAGCTCGTGGACGAGTCGGTGAGCGTGCTCCCGACCGATCGGGCGGACGGCCCGTGGACCAGCGAGAAGCGGCTCACGCTCCGCGAGGACCTCGGCGATCCGAAGGCGCTGGCCGAGGCCGTTCGAGCGGAGCATGCGCCCGGAACGCTCACGCTTGTCATCGTCAACCAGGTGCGGAGGGCGGTCGAGCTTCATGGCGCCCTCGAAGGCACGACGGACGCCGACCTGTGCCTGGTCCACAGCCGCTTCCGGCCCGCTGAGCGGGCGGCCTGGCGCGCGCGCTTCCTGTCGCGGACGGCCGAGCTTCCCGCTGCCGGGCGCGTCGTCGTGTCCACCCAGGTGATCGAGGCGGGCGTGGACATCTCGGCCCAGCTACTCATCACCGAGCTGGCCCCATGGCCCTCGCTCGTCCAGCGCTTCGGCCGAGCCGCCCGCTACCCCGGCGAGCGCGCCGAGGTCTGGGTGGTCGGACCGGTGACCACCGACAAGGATGCGCTGCCCTACGAGCTCGGGGTGCTCTCCGCGGCGTGGAGTGAGCTGACCGCGCTCCGAGTCCTCGGGCGCTGCGATCTGAAGGCCCTCGCCGACTTCGAGGCCTCCCTCGACAAGGCCCGCCTGGGCGAGCTGTTCCCGGCTCCTTCGGGTCCGGTGCTCCGGCGGAAGGACGTGGACGACCTGTTCGACACAACCCCGGACCTGTCCGGGGCTGACATCGACGTGGGGCCCTTCGTCCGCGAGGGCAAGCAGCGGGACCTCCGCGTGTTCTGGCGCGAGCTCGGCGAGGGGGAACCGGACTCCAGGCTTCTCCCGCATCGCGACGAGCTGTGCGCCGTGCCCATCAGCGGCGCACGGAAGTGGCTGGCGAGCTGCAAAGCCTGGTGGCTGCACGACTTCGGCGAGGGATGGAGCAAGGGCTCGCCCGCTCTGTCGCGCCGGCTCAGCCCGGGTCGAACCGTCGTGATCCACGCCCGGGAGGGAGGCTACGACCCGATTCGCGGTTGGACGCCGAGCTCGAAGCCGAGCGTCCGACCCGTGCCCACAAGCGAGCTGTCCGCGCCCTTCGAGCGCACGGCGACGACGACGGACAGCGAGGCGCTGTCGCGGACCAGCGGCTGGCGGACCATCGCGACCCACGGCGAAGAGACGGGGCGGATCGCCGCGAGCACGGTTCGAGCGCTTGGGCTCCCCGAGGAGTACGCGAGTCTGCTCGCGCTCGCCGGGCGATGGCACGACGTCGGCAAAGCGCACCCGGTGTTCCAGGCCTGCATGGGCGAGGACGCTCGCCGAGAGGACGGCTACCTGGACCGGGTGGACCTCGCCAAGGCGCCCCGAGGATGGCGCTTCGCCGAGCGGAGAGGCTTCCGCCACGAGCTCGCCAGCGCGCTGGCGTTGCTCGATCTCCTCCACCGCGCGCGTCCGGATCACCCGGCGCTACGGGCTGGGGTCGGCGAGATGCTCGACCGCCTTGGCCCGAGTGACCTGACCGTCGCCGACCTCGCCGATCACCCCCTCGCCGCCGAGCTCGCCGCGCTCTCGGCAGAGGACTTCGACCTCTTGCTCTGGCTGGTCGTCACCCACCACGGCAAGGTGCGATCGAGCTGGTCCTGCACGCCCCACGATCAGCGAGCGCTGGTGGGAGAGCCCGGGGTCTCGCTCCAGATCCACGGCGTGCGGAGCGGCGACCGGCTCCCTTCCATCGCCGTGGCCGGACGCGATGGGGCCGAGCAGCTGCCCGAGCTCCGTATGAACCTCGCCATCGCGCAAGTGGGCCTGGACGCCCGCTTCGGGCGCTCCTGGGCGGAGCGCGCCGAGGACCTGCTCGCTCGCCACGGCCCCTTCGATCTCGCCTACCTCGAGGCCCTCTTGCGCTCCGCGGACGCGCGCGCCTCTCAGCTCACGGCGCCGGACCCGAGGCTCCCATGATTCATGTCCATCCACTGAAGGGATGCGCGCCCGCGCCTCTCGCGCACTACCTCAAGGCGCTGGGCTTGCTGCGATTGGTCTCGGAGCAGGCGGACCCTGGAGCCCGGGGCTGGTGGGAGGGCGACCACTTCGCCCTTGCCACCCGCTTGTCCGCGACCGCTCTCGAGCGCTTCCTCCTCGAGGACTACCGCCCGACACCGCTGATCGCACCCTGGAACGGCGGCAGCGGCTTCTACCCGAAGGACAACAGCACGGGCATCGAGCCGATCGAGCATTCCACCCACCCGCGATTCGCCCCGTACCGCGAGGTGATTGCGCTTGGCCGCCGGGTCACGGCGGGTCGCGAGAGACGCCCGAATGCCGGCCCGGAGAAGTTGGGCATGCTCGAATGGTGCCGCGCGCAGTGGCCTCCCGAGGCCTTGCCGTGGATGGACGCTGCGGCCGCACTCATCGGTGACGATCTGGCCTTCCCCGCGCTCCTCGGCACCGGCGGCAACGACGGCCGGCTCGACTTCACGAACAACTTCATGCAGCGCCTTGCGGGGCTCTTCCCCGGCAACGGGAAGCCCGCCAATGAGGCTCGCGGGCTGCTGCTCTCCGCGCTGTACGGCGCGGCCACCCAGGGCCTGCTCGCCAACGCCGCCGTGGGGCAGTTCCTCCCTGGCGGGGCGGGTGGCATGAACGCAGGCCCCGGCTTCGACGCGAAGAGCCTTCTGAATCCGTGGGACTTCGTGCTCATGCTCGAGGGGGCGGTCGCCTTCCAGGTCGCCTCCGTGCGCCAGCTGGACTCGACCCGGAGGGCCCAGATCGCGGCACCCTTCGCGATGCGCGCCCAGGCCACGGGATACGGCTCGGCGAGCCGGAGCGAGGAGTCGGCCAGGGGCGAACAGTGGATGCCGCTGTGGCGCCGACCCATGCGCCACGTCGAGGTCCGGAGCGTCCTGCGGGAGGGGCGTCTGCGCGACAGCCGGGGTGGCGCTTCTCGGCCGGTGAAAGCCGCCATGGCGCTCGCCGCACATGGCGCCGCTCGCGGCATCACCGCCTTCCAGCGCTTCGTCTTCGTCGAGCGGAACGGACTCTCCAACCTCGCGGTCGACGCAGGCCGGATCGAGGTCCGCCCCTCGCAGGCTCCGCGTCTGCTCGACGAGATCGAGGGCTGGGTGCAGAGCCTTCGGCGCGCGTCCTCGGACCCTGTCCGGGATCCGGAGTCCTTGCGCCGGCAGGTGCGCCAGCTCGAGGACTCCATGCTCGGCCTGGTGGGGGACTGCCGGCCCGCCCGCGTTCGGGAACTGTTGATCCGACTTGGCGAGGCCGACGCCGGCCTGTCCTTGCGTCCCCAGCACACCGCCAGCCGCAAGCTGGGGCCCCTGAGCGGCCTCTCCGCGGCGTGGGTGGCAGCGGCGGACGACGGCTCCCCCGAGTTCCGCCTCGCGTTGGCGTGTGCCACTCAGTGGGTGCCCGGAGAGTTCGATCCTAAAACGCGAGGGCACGCGTTCCGCGCCTACATGCACCCGCTCGCCACACGAGACCGCTTCGCCCTCGCAGGAGGCGCGCTGGCCAAGGACGCGCGCGTGGTGTGGAGCGGCCACGACCTCGTCCGTGACCTGATCGCGGTGGTACGGCGCCGGAGCATCGAGAGCGACCGATCCAAAGCGAGCGGCCTGGGCCTCCGGCCCGGGCGGGCTGGTGCGGCGCGCCTCGCGGACGTGCAGCGCTTCGTGCTCGGCAGGGTCGACGATGTAAAGCTCGCCGCGCTGCTCCGCGGGCTGGCGGGGCTGAGCCTGGGCAAGGCCGACCAGGTCGCGCTGCGATCCACCCGTGAAGACGCGCTTCCGGTCTTTCCGCCCCTCGCCCTCGTCCGCCTCGCGGTTCCCACCTGGGACATCCCGTCCCTTCGCATCCAGCAGCGCGTGGACGCTCGCCTCCTCGAGGCCCTCGCCACCGGATCCCCCCGGCGGGCGGGCGAGATCGCCTCGCGCCGGCTCACCGCATGGGGCCTGAGGCCTCGCCTCAGCCAGATCACCGCAGACCATGCTCAGAGCCGCCGCCTGGCAGCGAGCCTGGGCTTTCCATTGTCCGAGTCCGCGCACCGCCGGCTCGCTGACGCCCTCACTTTCCGCCGCGTGGCGGAGCCCACTGGAGATGCCTGATGACGTCCACCCTCGATTCCCTGCTCGATCCCTCCGTCTCCCGCCTTGTGCTCGAGGCGGAGCTCACCCCCGTCATGGGCCGGCGCTTCCAGCCCACCGGCTTCCCCGATCTCGGCGCCGCCCGGTACGACACCCGCGCGGGGGAATTCCTCGTCGTGGAGAGCGCGCAGTCCATGGCCAACCGCCTGGAGCAGGTGTGCTGGGACCCCGGTGCGAAGGAGCTCGTGACGCCCCTCCGCGGCCTTTCCTACGTGCGGGTCGTGGACGCCGAGGGCGCCTACCTCACGAGCACCCTCACGGAGTCGCATCGGCTCAACTCTCCGTACATCCTGGAGAGCAAGGACGACAGCTTCGCGAAGCGGCTCGAGCAGGAGACCGCCGGCTTCGCGAAGGGCCCGCTGGATCGGCCGAAGCTGGCGGCGCTGCTGCTCCGCTACGACGCGGGGACGCTGCTCCACGGCGTTTTTCTGGCGAAGAAGCAGCTCGCGGGCGGGCGGCTCCGGCTCGAGCGCGCCCTCTCCGCCTTCATCGAGGCGGAGGGCGTTCGCGTGGCCCCCCTCGGGGGCGTGAAGAAGGACGACGTGAACCCAAGGGGCGACGCCGCCAAGGGCTTCGGGCACGTGCCCTTCCACCGCGACGAGTACACCGCGGACCGCATCACGGCCTACTTCAAGATCGATCTGGCGCAGATCCGCAGCTACGGCCTCCCCGAAGCCCCGACACGCCTGCTGGTCGCCCTCGCCGTCTACAAGATCCAGGCGCTGCTCGCCGAGGACCTCAGGCTGCGCACGGCCTGCGATCTCGAGGTCGTGGACGTCCACATCCGGCGCGGCCCGGAGGGCGTGACCGCATTGCCCGGCGTGGGCGAGCTCGCGGCGGAGCTGCCGTCCCTCGTCGAGGCCAGCGCCCCCTGGATGGCCGAGGGCGGGGTCACCGCGGTCACCTGGAAGCCGTGATGACCTGCATCGCCTTCTCGTTCACCACGGGCCGCTACCACGGCACGCGCTGGGGGACGCACGTGAACGAGGCCGAGTTGGACTGGCCGCCCAGCCCGTGGCGACTGCTGCGCGCGCTGCTCGCCGTGGGCTACGGGAAGCTCGGGTGGTCGGAGCCGCCTCCGCCCCTGGCAATCGAACTCCTAGAGCGGCTGTGCACCGTAGCGCCGAACTACCACCTGCCCGAGGGGGTGACCGAATCGCACACGCGGCACTACATGCCCCAGTACGGCCTGGGGAAGAGCTCGAAGGTGTTCGATCCCTTTGTTCACCTGGGCAAGGACACGACGCTCTTCGCGTCGTGGCCGGTGGAGCTCGAGCCGCAGCTTACGTCCCTGCTGGATGAGCTCCTGGCCGGGCTCAGCTACCTCGGCCGGGCAGAGTCGTGGGTCGAGGCCCGCAGGGTCTCCCCGGACCAGGTCCACGGCCTGCGTTGCGGTGTGGAGCGGCCGGACTCCGGTGCGTTCCAGCGATTGCGCCTGCTCGCACCCATCCCCCAGACCGCGTACGCCGAGTGGCGTTCAGATGCTCTGGCGCAGGCCCTGTCCGATGAGCTGGCCGCGCGGGTGGCGGCGGCGGAGACCAAGGGCAGGCGCGCGCCGGACCGTCTCTCGGCTGCTCAGCGACGAAGGGTCGAGGCCAACTTCCCCGCTGACATGATCGCCGCGCTCTCCATCGACACGGGGGCTCTCCGCAAGGCCGGCTGGAGTCGCCCGCCGGGCTCGGCCGAGAGGGTTTACTTTCGGCCGGCGGCTGCGATCGAGCGTGCTCCCGCGCCCCCCCTTCGCCGGCCGAAGCGGGGCCGCCGGGCGCCACCGACGGTGGCTTTGTACGAGGTCTCGTCGGAGACGGTCGCAGGCGAGGTCCTGCCGCGACTGGCTCGAGTCACCGCCTGCGCGCACCGAGTCCACCAGAGCCTGGCCAAGATCTCCGATGGCTTCGCCTGCGCCGAGACCCTGACGGGCCGAGCGCGGGGGGGCCCGAGCAAGGGTCACCTGCACGCGCACATCCTCGGCCTCACCTCGAGCTCGCCATCGCGCGAAAAGCTGCCGCAAGCTCCGATCGAGCGCGTGGCCCTGTGGGTGCCGGGGGGGCTGGACGCCGAGGCACAGGAGCGCTTGCTGCACCTCCGCTGGCTGTACAGCAGGGACGCGCCCTTGTCGCTCGCGCTCCAAGGCTTCGCGACGCCCGCAGAGCTCGCCGATGGTCGGGCGGGCAGGGACCGGGCGCTCAGGGTCTTCCATCGAGCGCAGGTTTGGCGGAGCCTCACCCCCTTCTTCTGCCCGCGCTTCGAGAAGCGTCGAGGCAAGGACTCGCTCCTCGGGCAGGTGCAGGCCGAGCTGGCCCGACGCTCACTCCCGCAGGCAGCGGAGGTGGAGGTGGAACGGGAACGTGGCTTTGAGGAGGGCCGTCGCGCGCCGTGGTGGCGCCACGTCGATCCGAGGCGCGGCGAACACTCCCCGCCCACGGTCCGTCCCTACGGCCTTCGCCTGAGATTCGCCGAGCCCGTGTGCGGCCCGATCGCCCTCGGTTTCGCCAGCCACTATGGGCTCGGCCTGTTCGAGCCGGCGTCATGAGCTCCCGGCTCTTGCCAGCGCGAATGCTCAACGAGTTCGTCTACTGCCCCAGGCTGTTCGCGCTGGAGTGGCTCCACGGCCAGTGGGCCGAGAACGCGGACACCGTGGACGGCAGCCGCGTCCACCGCCGCGTGGACACCGAGACGACCAAGGCCGACTTCGACGGCAAGACCCGCAGCGTGTCGCTGTCGGACGAGGGCCTGCAGCTCACGGCCAGGATCGACCTCCTCGACGAGCTCAACGGCGAGCACTGCCCCGTCGACACCAAGCGGGGTCGGCCGGCGCCGACCGAGCACCGGGTCTGGGACCCCGAGCGGGTCCAGCTCTGCGCCCAAGGGCTGCTCCTGCGAGCCCACGGGATGCGCTCGAACCGTGGCTTCATCTGGTTCGCCGAGGCCCGCACCCGCGTCGAGGTGCCCTTCACCTCGGAGCTGGTGGAGCAGACCCTCGTGGCGAGAGACGCAGCGGTCGCCCTCGCCCAGCGACCCAGCGCACTACCGGAGCCCCTGGTCGACTCGCCCAAGTGCCCGCGCTGCTCGCTGGTCGGTATCTGCATGCCGGATGAGACCAACCACCTCCGCGGCCTCACGGGGCCGGTGCGTCCGCTCCTGCCCAGTCGGGACGATCGCGAGGTCCTGTACGTCCAGCTCCGAGGCGGCCGCCTCGGCAAGTCCCACAGCGAGATGGTCGTGAAGGACCGGGCTGGCGAGGTGGGCAGGGCGCCCATCCCCGACACGAGCCAGGTCGTCCTGCACGGCAACGTCAGCGTGACCACACCGTTGATCCACGAGTTGATGCGTCGCGACGTCCCGGTCTGCTTTCACGGCTACGGCGGCTGGTTCCATGGCATGGCCGTCGCGGCGACGGGCAACAACGTCTTCAGCCGCATCGCCCAGCACGAGCGCGCCGGAGACGGCCCCGGCAGCCTCGCCCTGGCGCGCGCGTTCGTCGAGGGGAAGATCCTCAACCAGCGGGTGATGCTACGCCGCAACGGCGACGGACGGAGCGCGAGCGCGGTGCAGCTCCTCAAGAACCTGGCGCGGTCGGCCGCCATGGCCGAGGACCTCACCGAGCTGCTCGGCTTCGAGGGCATGGCTGCCCGGGTGTACTTCGAGCGCTTCCCGGACATGCTCCGAGAGGACCTGGACTTCGATCTGGACGGGCGGAACCGGCGGCCTCCGAAGGACCCCGTGAACGCATTGCTCAGCTTCGGCTATGCCTGCCTGGTTCGAGAGTGCACCGTCGCCCTGCACCGCATCGGCCTGGATCCCTACGTCGGCTTCCTCCACCGGCCGCGGCATGGCCGTCCGGCGCTCGCGCTGGACTTGATGGAGGAGTTCAGGGCCGTGCTCGTCGACAGCGCCGTGCTCTCTGCCGTCAACCAGCGTGTGGTCACGCCGGACGACTTCGTCCGCCGCTCGACCGGAGTAGCCCTGACGCCCGGAGCGAGGAGGAGCTTCATCGGCATCCTGGAGCAGCGTCTCGATCAGGAGATCATCCACCCGATCTTTGGCACAAGGTGGACCTGGCGACGCACCCTGGAGGTTCAGGCGCGCTTGCTGGCGAAAGTGTTGCTCGGAGAGGTGGAGCGGTATCCCGCGATGCGCGTGCGCTGATGCACCCGGAGGCGACGTGGTACCTGGTCTGCTACGACATCCGCGACGACGCGATCCGGACCCGGGTCTACAAGACCCTCAGGGGGTTCGGCACGCACCTCCAGTACAGCGTGTTCCGTTGCGCGCTCACCCCCAAGCGCCTCGCGCAGCTTCGATGGTTCCTCGAGGAGGCCATTCAGCCCAGAACCGACCAGGTGATGCTCGTCCGTCTTGGGAACGCCAACCGCGACGATGCTTGGCGTGCGATCGTTGTGGGCAGGCCCCTCCCGCCCATGCGGCGAGGCGCACGCATCTTGGGGGACTGATCCTTGACATTGCCTGCGAGCACCCCGGTGATCCGGAAATGCCGGGAGGTGCTCGATCGGGCTGAACCCCCGATCCAGCACCTGTCGGGGCCCGCGCCAAGTCCTTGGCAAGCGGCTCGGGTACGGGGTGCTCGTGATATGTTGTGTTCTCTCTCGGGTTCCGCGCACTTGGGCGCGCGAACCCGCTCCGAGCCCGATGGGCTCGGCCCCGTTGAAGCCTTCCTCCTGGCCGTCGCGGCCTCGATGTGCGGCAGCCCGCTCCGAGCCCGATGGGCTCGGCCCCGTTGAAGCGACGCACTGACGTGCCACTGAGGGCCCACCTCACCCGAGCCCGCTCCGAGCCCGATGGGCTCGGCCCCGTTGAAGCGACGCCTTCGAGCTCGCGGAAGCCGTGGACGGCTCGCTGCCCGCTCCGAGCCCGATGGGCTCGGCCCCGTTGAAGCGAAGCGACCCCGGTGAGGCATCCCCGGAGAGGCCTCCCTGCCCGCTCCGAGCCCGATGGGCTCGGCCCCGTTGAAGCAGGGCGGCGCAGAAGCGGCGTCGGTGGTCTTCCCAGGAGCCCGCTCCGAGCCCGATGGGCTCGGCCCCGTTGAAGCGCAGTGCTTTTTCGCTCATGGGGGTCCTCGGGAAGAGCCCCGCTCCG
>Ga0114933_10001195_pt1 | contig 29340 bp, 25 predicted proteins | sample 4SBtaG_FD_89691 | JGI IMG/M metagenome (GOLD analysis project Ga0114933, IMG submission 89691) | Deep subsurface microbial communities from Kolumbo volcano to uncover new lineages of life (NeLLi) - 4SBTROV12_W25 metaG | ecosystem: Environmental > Aquatic > Marine > Volcanic | place: Kolumbo... | reverse complement strand
GTGGGTGGCCACCGCCATCTGCTCATCCCATCGGCCGGTTGCGCTCTGGAACGAGTCACCGCCGGCGGTGAGGAGCTGATCGACCGTCATCTGGCCGTTCAAGAACAAGACGATGCGCAGGAACACGGCGTAGTCCCCGCATGGCCCTCCCACCCGGGCCGAGATCTCATAGGTCCCAGCATTGGCCGGTGTGGACTCAGGCTCGGGTTCAGGCTCGGGCTCGGGCTCGGATTCGGGCTCGGACTGAGGTTCCGGGTCGATCTCGGGCGCAGCCTCTGGCTGGGTCTGGCCGCCGACCTGGTTGCTCGGGTGTCTTCGCCGAGGGGTGGTCGGCGTAGATCGGGTGCTCGATGGATTCCTTGGAGCAATGGCCGGTCGGAGTGTCCTGGCAGCGTGGCTCCGCCACCGCCACAACGCCTTGACCGAAATCGCCGTCGAGATGGGTTGCCGAGACCCGACCTCAGCGGTCCGTTGCTTTGAGCTCGGCTCTTGCTCGTCGTGTCTCAGTAGCCACAGCCGCGGAATAGAGCCATGGCATGTGCTCCGCCCCCACATCGACAGTCACATTGCTCAGGAGCTTCGCTCGCAACTCGGTCGAGCCATCGGCGATCGCTCACCACCACGAAACCAGCGAATGACCACGTCAGAAGGCATTTTCGCGACCATTCGGGAAGAGTCGACCGGGGGTGTACCAGGCAAAACCCCCTAGGACTCGAACCCAGAACCTGCGGATTAGGAGCAGCGAGGTTGCCGATTCCGATTTGTAGTGCAACGTGCCCGGAAACGGTTTCTGAACTGGGCAGACACGAGATCTACTGCTGTGGATCGTGTGCGGATATGCCACCTCTATCAGCCCGACACGGATCTGTTGTGACCACCTCGTGACCACCGGGTTCGATCTGTGGTTTCAATCCAAATTGTCAATAGCCGGCCACTTCCGACAGATATAGGTCTAAAGTATGTCTCTGGTGACTAATGGTTTCGGTATGAGATCGACTAGTAGAAGTGTCCCACATTCAATAGCTCCTGTGCTCGAAGCGCTCGAGCTTGACCAGCCGACGCTGGTCACATTGGGGTTGCTCGAGGAGATGATCGCAGACACCGATGCGGACGTCTCGGCTGATCACGCCGCTCGAATGTTGCGGGAGAGAGGCTGGCTCCTCCCGCTGCGCACATCAGGAGTCTGGGAGTTTGCCCCCGGCGCCCGTGCTGGAGCATGGGGTGGTGGCGACCCGTTCATTGAGCTTCGAGCGCGACTCGCAACCCGACCGATCGACGTCGCAATCGCGGCGGAGTCGGCCGCGTGGCTTCATGGGCTATCGACGCGCGCCCCGGACCCCCACGCCATCGGAGCGCCGTCGGAGGTGAACATCCCGAAGTCGCTCGACGGCTTCCGAGTCGTGCGTTGGTCAACTGCCGAGCCGTATGAAGACAACGACGGGCTCCCAGTGTGGTCGGTCTCGACGCTGGTGGCCTTTATGGGTGCGCGACCGGAGCGGTACCGCGATTGGCCGAACGTGAGCGAATGGATCGCGACCGCGGCGAAACGGGTAGCAGTCGAATCACTTCGCCACGAACTCGCCGATCAACCCCGCAGTGGTTGGGCGCGAACGAGCTACCTGTTGTCACTCGGTGCGCAAGACGAACTCGGCAAGGAGCTTCTGTCCGGGGCGCCAGCTGGTAGCGGACCGTTTCACCTTGGTCCCCGCGACATGAAGTCCAGGTTCTCCTCGCACTTCGAGGTCATCGATCACATCTTTCCGACCTGGTGGTCGATCAAGACGACAGCAAATTCGCCAACCGCATGAGGATCACAGAGGGTTATCTGTCGCAGCACTTCCGAGGACGACCTGGTGGTCGTGATCCGGCCCTCCTCGACATCGCCCAAGATCATGCGCTCGCGTTTCTCCACGAACAGGGCGTGTTCGAACTCGATGTTGTGCTGAAAGGTGGGACTGCGCTGCGCAAGTGCCGGGCCGGGAACGCTGGCCGATTCTCGACCGACCTCGACTTTGCCGTTGAAGACGAAGCCACGGCCGCGCTGGTGCTCGACACCCTCGATGGTGCCCAAGTCGACGGATTCGGGTTTGCGCTCCAGAACCGGGACGGTGATCGGCGTGCCGATCTCGTGGTCGACACGCCATTTGGTCGCCCTGGTCTGGGAGCCAAGATCGAGCTGTCGACACGCGGGCTGTGGCTCCCATCGGTGAGAGAGCCACTGGTGCCTCTCCCGATTCACAAACGATATGACGTCGTCCTGCCGAGCATCCCGGTGATGACACTCGAGGAGCAGATCGCTGAGAAGCTGGCCAGGTATCGCCGAGCGAGCCTCGCCCGAGATCTTTACGACCTCGCGTGGTGCGCCGAGCGAGCTTTCGATGAGCCCCTCGTGCGACGGCTCTGGGTATTGAAGTGCTTCTTCGACATCGTGGATGACGGGCTCGGCGACAAGCCTGTCATGGCAGCGGATGTCCTCGATGCTCGCGAGGATTCATCGTTCGCCTCCGAACAGATCGGCTACCTCACCAAGCCGGTCGACGTCGCCGCTTGGGTCCACGGTGTGAGGACGCGATTCGGCTTCCTCGGAGAACTGTGTGGCGATGAGTCGACCTGGACAGCTGCGAACCCTCGAGACCGGTGGCAAGCGGTGCAAGCCGTCGAGGCTCTGACGTGATCGCCACAAAACGAACTGTAGAGGCGGTCGCCCGCCGGGACTGACCTTGACCGGTCACCTAGTTCGCGGCTCCCTGGGACTTGGACCCAGCACCTGCAGATTCGGAGCTACTGAAGGGCTTTCTCGACGCGCCCCGTCGAGTCGCAGGAAATGCCTCCTGATCTGGGATTATGGTCCGATTCTATCCCAACGAATCCCGTCGAAAACCAGCCAAAACCACGTGATCACGGAACTGTCGTGACACCTCGTGGCCACAGGGTCTCGCTCGTTTGGATCAGTCGCAGCCGGGCGGCTTGACTGGAGATGCTTCGTAGACGCCGATGACGCCGCCATCTGGGATGGAGTATTCGATCGTGGCGATGTCTATGAGGGTGACGTGGCCAAGGATGGTTTCTTGCGCGATAGGCCAGTTTGGGTCAGAGGTCTGGCCGACGCCGGTTTCATCGCCTCGCGGCGGTTCGACGAGATACCAGCTTGTGTCGTTGAACGAACCTAGGAAGCCCATCCCGCAATGAATATTTAGTGGGTACCGGTAGGTCATCCCTACCTCTAGTGTTGCGTCCCACCTGACGAGCGGCAGATCCGGGGTTGGTGGGATCGGTGGTGGTTCTCTCAGCGGAGGGGTTGTGAACGATGGCCACGTCCAAACGAGAATTTCGTCCCCCAACCCGAACGCCAGGGTTGTCTCTATCGCCGAGGCGACTGCGGTGAGTTTGCCGAAAGGCGGGACGAGTCCGGTGATGTCGACTTCGTTCCAGGCCATGCCGTCGTCGCTTCGCAACAGGACGGCCTCGGAACCGTTGGTGCAGGAGACGAAGTCGGTGTAGCAACGATCGGGGTCCTCGATAGCTAAGAAGCTTCGTTTGGCGACGACCCAAAATGCATCGGCGGCCGTGTGGACCCGGTAGGCGGCGGTCAATCCGTCGTTTGTTGCTGGGTCGATCAGGCTCTGAGTCCATGACTCGCCGCCATCTGACGATGAGAGGAGGGCCATGTCAAAGTTGTACTGACGAGCCCATGTTTCTCCGGTCACGACAATGATTCCGTCGTGCTCGGCAATGTCGAAGAACTCTCGCCCCTCCGTGCCCTCGATCGTTGGGGCGTCGACGAATTGCCAAGAAGCCCCGTCGTCGTATGAACGCCACATAGCGGCGCCGTCGGACCCTTTGCCGATAGCGAGAAGGCCGGAGGACGTTGAGACTAGGTCGAGGATCACCTCGGGCTCGCCTTCGATCTCTGCGGGGACCCACCGAGCAAGGTCGTCGCTGCGCCAAATTGCCGCAGCGAACGGCCCGTGGTTCGGCACGTCGCCGTTCCTCCGGTAGCCGCAGCTACGCCTTGCGATGTAGACGAATCAGTCTCCCGCATCGACCGCCGGTTGCCGTGGTCACGCGAAGCAGCCTTCGTTGGACGGGGTGTTTTCAACGGCCTGATTCAACAGCGCCGTGTGAGTGGCGGTGTTGTAGATGCCGTCGATAGGGAGTTGTTGGTCTTCTTGGAAGCGTCGAACCATGAACGCGGTCACGTTGTCGTAGATCCCTGGGGTTGAGGACACGAATTCTTCGCCCGGCCGCATCGCTGCTACTTCGTCTGCGATGTGGAGGCAGAAGCCTTCCAAGCCGCGCTGCACCTGCTCGACTGTGACGCCCGTGCTCCCCGGGCCCAGCGGAAGTGCATCGAGGTCTACGTCGGCAAGACTGAATGCGACATCGAGTCGGAAGTACTCGAGCCCCATGTCGCCGAGCGTGTACGGGAGCATGGCTTGCAGGTCATAAACGTTGGCAGGGTCGCTGGTGCACACGGTTGCGGGCGCGCCGTTGGTTGGATTGAGGTGATCGGCACACACCTCGATGGTCGTCTTTGTTCCGTCGGCGAAGCGCACGTTGGGAGTGGCAAGAGGCCGGTCCACGCCGACTGCGGCCGCCCGTACCTCTTCGGCTGATCGGCACGCGCTCAGCACAGAGGTTGTGCCATCGCGAGAAACGACCTTGCGGAAAACCCCAGCGCTCGCCACGACCTGGTCACCTTCGATCGTCCACTCTTCGCCGGTATAGGCGACAACGTTCTCGCTGATGTCGTAGGTGCCGGATGCGAGCCGCCGGATGCCGTCGCCTATCCCCGTGAAGTCGCCGCATCCGTACCACCCGGCCGGAGTTTCCCTGCCGTCCCACGGTTCGCTTGCCTCAACGGCGACCTGTCTGCCGCTCTCATCGAGCAGCGGGACGATCCCGGTGTCGATGACTGCCCAGAGCTGCACGAAAAGTCCGTAGGCACTGGTGCCGCCAATGGCGATGAGGTCATCTACGCCGTCCTCGTTGATGTCGATGGCAAAGAACGCTTCGTCGAGATTGGGTCCCCGAAATGCCGGGTAGGTGAGTGGTTGCGAATTGCACACGATCCGTTCGACCGAGCCATTACCGCGTGAAGCGTCCTGCGGCTCCTGAGCCGCGATCCAATCTGGAGTCACATCGTTGCCCAAGTGGACCAGGAGGAATCTCTCGGCGCAGTTCGCTGGAGGCTCAGGTGCCAGCACTGCCGGAGCTGGTTGTGGTGAGCCCAGCTCGATGCCACGGCGCATGCACCAGTCCGCGAGCTGGGCCCGAGCGGCAAGCTCTGCCGGGGACTCGGCGGCGCCCCAGGCAATCGCGGTCCAATCTCGCGCCGCGGCGTCCCACTCCGCCTGCAAAGCGCGTAGCCCGGCAGTCGCGTCGGTCCACAGATGCGCAATCGCTTCAGGGAGTTTTGGGTCGAGGGCAACAACCTGCGAATCGATTGCGTCGATGTAGACGCGTGCAGTCACCGGGCTGGTCGGAAGCAGCGGCAGTTGAAGGCCAAGATCGTGGCATACCACTGCGTCTCTTGGATCGCCGAGCGGAATAGCAACCGGTTCGGCTGATGAGTCGTCTTGAGTCGACGGCACGGTTGTTGTTGACGCTGCTGGCACATCCGTTCCAACCGGATAAGCGTCGGGTGTATCACTCGTCGCGCTGCAGCCAACGCCAACAAGTGCAAGCACGAACGCCATCTTCCGCCACTTCATCTCACAACGGTAGACGATGAGCGATTGCCGCCGAGAAGACGCCGCTCTCCGGAGCCACGTGCCCGGCTGAGATGAGGGGCTCGGGCGTCTTGGGCAAGATCGTCACTGCGTTGACAGTCCGTCAATGAGCTCCACGATCTCGTCTAAGTCGATGACGATTGGCCCGATCCAACTTGCTGTAGCGGTTCCGGCCATCTCTGGGGAGAACCCAACGACTTCCTGATATGCCTCGGTTTGATCATCGTTCGCGATGATCCAGGTCGCGGGCCATTGCTCTGGCCGGAATTCCTCGAGGTTGTTTGGGAACACGACAACGACGATTTCGTACGTTTCGCGATCGATTCGCACCAGCGTCGAGACGGGCAGGCCGCCATCACCTATCCGGCCGGCCAGGACGGCTGACGAAGTCAGATGGATCCAGCTTGGAGGTGCGCCGGGCATTGGGAACGCCCGCACTATTTCGCCTTCACTGTCGCGGAGGAGAATCTCGCCGTACTCGCCGGCGCACACAAAGTCGACGAGGTACTCGCCGTCCGGATCTCCGACAACACAGCCGAGCGCTTGCGCATCTTTGCTCACTTGATCACTGAGTTCTGCAAGAACCCATGTGCCTTCGGAAGCTGAAACCTCAACCTGAACAGCCACCCGATCGTCGACCGAAAGCTCCGCGACCGCTGGCACCACGCCGTCACGCTCAGCCGCATCGCGAGACTGACTTGGGCCCGCCGTCGCCACCTCACCGTCCCTGACCCCGCCCACGTATAGCGCCACCCGGCGACGAGCCGGCCGCGGCGAGCGTGAAGCCACCAGAACGTGGTGAGCGTGAAGAGGAGAGCAAAGATGCTGATGCTCAGGGATACGACTGCCACCTTGGACTCCTACCCCACTCCTACTGCTTCGATGACGGCCCGTGCGACTGCCGCGCCCGCTTCGATCGAGTAGCTCTCGGGCCACTCGGTGATGAGCCCGTCGAGATCACTCGTGAAGCGTTCGTCGTCAAGCTTGGCGTCGAGATTGTCCATGGCCAGGTAAGGCTCCCAGCCATCGGGACGATAGGGGCCGAAGCAATCGGCAATGGCTTCGGGCGTGACGTTGGCCTCTTCGACGGCGAGCCACATGTCGAACAGGTCGCGGCCCTTGCGTCGCTGGTAGAGGGCGCGGATCTTGGTTGCCACCAGCTCCTCGAGCGTGAAGGTAACGACGTCCGCTTCGCCTCCGAACCACGGGCTGTCGATCGAGAGAGGGCGCGTCGTCAGCGGCTCGGCCGGCGATCGTTCGTAGGTATTCATCTCGATCTTGATACGCATGCGTTGGCCTCCGAGGAACGTCGAATCGAGCCGTGCCTTTGGGTGCCGTCGGACATCAGTCTGCACCTTGTCGAATCCGACGATGTCGGCGATGTCGCGGATCGCATCGAGAATTTCGCCCACACCGCCAGCCGTGCGACGTACAAAGTCAAGGTCTTCGCTGTAGCGCCACGGACGGTCCATCCAGAGTTGATGGAGGCAGGTGCCGCCCCTGAAGACGAGCTCCTGACCGAGGAGTGGGTGGCGTGCGATCTCGACGATTAGCCGAGAGAGGACGAGATCCTGTTCGATCTGTTCGTCAGTCGGCCACGGCCGCACCGCTCGCCAGTGGGTGAGGTCTGCGTCGGCGATCACAGTTCGTGCTCGATGTCAGAGTTGATGATCACGTGCCAGCGTTGGTCACGTTCTCCGTCGCCGTGGCCCGGAGATAGCTCGTGGTAGCGGCTACTGGCGACGTGCTGCTGAAGTGGATCGGTGTTGAGGCTGGTGCCGGTCTCGTCGGCCATCAGGTCGACGAGGTAACCGACACGCTGTGCGACCGGTGATGGGTAGTTGCGGGCGGCATCGACGAGTCCGCCCGGGTCGAGCTTCTTGTCGTCGAGCAGGTCACCAATGATCGTTGCGACGTTCGACAGGCCGCCGGCGTGCTGTGGCGACTCGACCAGATCTAGCACCGTCACCTCTGCGGTCGAGACCGTGATCCTGCCCGTGGGGACGGTATGGCGTTCCCGAGGCCTCGATTCGATGTCGGACCGCTGCAGGAATTGGATCCGGCTTCGCCCGATGCGGCGCTCTCTTAGTCGCGCCGGGGTAACGACCTGGAACACCATGGGGGACTGGTGGGAGGCGCCGTGAATCGCTGCGGCCGAGAGCATCGCGACGTAGTAGTCGTGGCCGAGATGGATCATGAGTTGGTCGATGTAGTGGCTCGCCGGCGGCGCTCCGGCGCTGCGGTGACCTGGCGGAACGGGGACCCAGCCGCCCTTGGTCACCGAAATCATCTTGCCCGCTTCTCTGGCCCGTTCAAGACTCGCAGGCACCCTTGTCGGCGCGACGCCCAACACGGTCGCGGCCTCAGCCGTCGTGATGAAGTGCCGCCCCTGGGAGAGGAGCCAGTCGGCCAGAGCCCCGGGCTGAACAGCTGTCGTGTTCATGTCGGCAAGGGTATCAAACTCCGGCGTAGCGCCGTGGTTTGATACGTGAAGTGTGGTTGCGGTTTGGAATCAGGTCTCTTCCAGCGGTGGTTGCCCTCGCCGCTCAAGTTCTTCGAGAAGCCGCTCCTTCGGCCACTCGTCATCGCGATGGACCTTCACGATCGTGTCGAGAGACGAACTTGAGACCCCAACTGGCTCATCGACGTGGTCGAACGCCTCGATGGGATCCGGTCGCAGAAACTTGACTGTCTCCGGGTCGACTCCGAGTTCGCAGCGAAGCGATCCAACGATGTTGTTGATCGACATTGAGATGAGCGCGAGCCGGTGGGCCATCGATGTGGCTGACCAATTCAAAGATGAACGTCGAACACGGAAGTGGTGCTTGGACTCGCCGATCCTCTCGCTGCGAAGGAACGTGCTCCCGAAGACGCTCCCTCCGAGAGACCGCATCTCGGACGCCCGGACCCCCGGCGTTTCCTCGATCCCGGCACAGCAATCTCCAGAATCGGCCATAGCGCGCGGCGGTGCTGTCGGGGCCCGATTCGTCAGTCCAGCAGAACTGATGAACATGATGCCCGAGCTGGTCGAGGGTGGCGGACTGACGACCGCCCTGGGTGAGTAGAGGGCGGCCGTCGAGCAGGAGTTGTGCGACCTCCTCGAGATCGAGGGTGCTGGCCTTCGTAAGCCAGGCGGGCACGGCTTCCGGCGCTTGAACGTATGCGCCGAGCAGCGACACGAGAGTCTCGACGGCCTGATGGTACGCGCCCCGAAGGACGATCGATGCCGAGAGCTTGGAGTCGCTCTCGAGTTCGCTGATGCAGAGATCAGCGACATAGCCGTAGTAGCCAGTGTCGAGGGACTCGAGGAAACGCAGGTTGCGCTCTTCGAGATCCCATTCCCAGGAGCAATAGGGGGTTCTGTTGACAGCGAACACGTAGCCGGTGAGGCGGTCGGACTCGACGGTGTCCTCCGGAGCGGTAGCTTCGGAGCGCTCGTTGCCGGAGAGATCGTCGTCCATTCCTTGACCGTACCGACACCCTCTGAGACTCGACCGGGCCTGGTGGGCTAGTTGGGCTCCCCGCTAGTACCGTCAGTTCTAGACACGATTGGAACCGGCTTAAGAGTCGCACGCATGACCACGGGCGTATCTCGCACCAAAACGACGAAATCCCAGGCCGCCCGAAAAACGGGCGCAGACCTGGGATTTCTGCAGTACACCCCCTGGGACTCGAACCCAGAACCTGCGGATTAAGAGTCCGATGCTCTACCAATTGAGCTAGAGGTGCAGGGATTCTCCCGAGGGGGAATCCTATGGGGTGAACGAGGGGATTCGAACCCCCGACCTCCTGGACCACAACCAGGCGCTCTAACCAACTGAGCTACGCCCACCAAGCCGACCGGAGCCGGTTTGAGGTGCCGACCCGAAGACCAGCGAGTGCACTGGTCGAAGACCAGCGAGAGCAGAGTGTACCGGCTTCTGGTCGTTCGGGCCTACCCTGTTTCTGCCTCCGTAGCTCAACTGGATAGAGCACCGGGTTTCTACCCCGACGGTTGCAGGTTCGAGTCCTGTCGGAGGTGCGAAATTGTCGGCGATTGCACATCGGGCTGGAAAACCGCTCAGAGAAGCGGGAAACTCTCTTTGCGAAGCTTTGGAGCGTCGGGCAATGGGAGGTTAGCGATGCAGGCGGCAGAGTTCTTTCGAGACACGCTGGCCGAGATCGGCATCACGATCGGTGGCGACGGACCAGCCGATGTCCACATTCATGATGACCGCATTTATAAGCGGGTGTTGCGTGATCGGGAGTTGGGTTTGGGGGAGGCCTACCAGGAAGGCTGGTGGAGCGCGAACCAGCTCGACGAGTTCTTAGCCAGGGTGCAGGAGGCTGATTTGGCCAGCCGGGTTCGCCCGAGCTTTGCCTTGCTTCGCCTCATTGCTGCGTCGCGGCTCGAGAATCGTCAGTCCGAGAGCCGGGCCAAGCGCAACGCGTCGGCGCATTACGACCTTGGCAACGATTTGTTCGAGCGAATGCTCGACAAACGAATGATTTATACCTGCGGATATTGGCGTGAGGCCACCGATCTTGACTCGGCTCAGGAAGCCAAACTGGATCTCATCTGTCGAAAGCTCAAGCTCGAGCAGGGGATGCGCATCCTCGATATCGGTTGTGGTTGGGGCGGGTTCGCTCAGTTCGCGGCCGAACGCTACGACGTGCACGTGACGGGCATTTCGCCGGCGGTCGAGCAGGTGACGTTGGCGAAAGAACGAACCGCGGGTTTACCGGTGCGGATCATGCAGGCCGACTATCGCGAGTTGGCCGACGAGGCCGAGATGGCGGGTCACTTCGACCGGATCACATCGATCGGGATGATGGAACATGTGGGGCCCCGCAACCTCGGCACATTCTTCGAGACTTGCGACACGCTGCTGGCCGCCGACGGGATGATGTTGCATCACACGATCGGGTCCAACGAATGGAAAACCCACACCGACCCGTGGTTCGACAAATACATCTTCCCGGGCGGCGTGTTGCCGTCGTTGGGTCAGATCGCGAGGGCCGCGGAGCGGGTTTGGTCAATCGAGGACGTGCACAACTTTGGTCCCGATTACGACCGTACGTTGATGCATTGGCACCAAAACATCGATTCTTGCTGGGCCGAGATCCCGCACTACGACGAGTGGTTCCGGCGCACCTGGGAGTACTACCTGCTTGGCTCGGCCGCGGGCTTTCGGGTGCGGGCTCTGCAACTGTTCCAGGTCGTGTTCACTAAAGCGAAACAGCGTCTTGCGGTTTACGAAGCGGTGCGCTGAACGACGTAAGCACATACGCGGTGATGATCGGCGCAACCGCCCGCGAGATATCGAAGAACCTCCACCAGACTTGACGGCTCATCAACAGCGCAAGTATCACGAAGCCCATAGCTCCAGCCGCGCTGTAGTTCGGTTGCTGGATGCCGCGCACGATCAGCATTGGCATGACGATCACGAGGCCGGCGATAACGGCAAGGTCCACAGGGTTGGCGGCCCAGTTGTCCCACGCGTCTACCATCCCGCCGAACGGCCACCCGAACTCTTGCACCTGGTCAACGCCTGAGCCGACATCGAGCCTGACTCGCAGGTAAGCCGCCCAAGCCCCGGCCGCCAACGTAGGCACGATTCCGATCATGAACGGTATTCGGCGGGTTCGCCAGAGCCGCAGGATGAGGACGCCCGCGAGGTACAGAAACATCACTTCGCGAGCCAAGACCGCGGCGGTAAACCACCACATCGCCGCTTGATCCCGGTCCTCTTCGAGCGCGAGAGTGGCCCACAGCGCGGCGGCAAACGCCACTATCCCAGCACCCGAAATATCGAACTCGAAGAGCACTCCGGGGTTGGCGACGAACGCCAATCCGAGCCACGGCGAACCTCCGTAGCGCTGAGCCAAACGGCTGGCCGCTAGCGTTCCGGCGGCTACCGCGGCGAGGTTGATCAGGGCCATCGTCCACGGCACAAACCCGGCCGGGGTCAGCCCACCGAACCCGGCGACCAGCGGGAACAACATGCGCTGGCCGCGATACACGGGGCGATCCAGAAACACCGCATGGTCAGCAGGTGATAGGTAAAGCGGGTCGAGCGCCTGGATAAAGAAGAACTTGCCGTCGTGGCCGAGATCATCGGAATGAGCGACCGAACGGTCCATGACTTGCTCGGCGTGGGCGGTCAACCCGTTGGCGGGATCATCGGCGCCGAATTTGACGAGGCCGGCGATATCGCCGTCGTGTCGCAGCAAGGAAGCGACGATTACCAGCACACCGACCAGCAAGGCCACGGCGCTTACTCGTCGTTCGGTGGGGGATAGCGATCGCACCCGCTTCTTTCGGCAGGTTGCCGGCGCCGAGTGAGGCCTTGGTGCGACCGCTGACAGCAAACCCGTTTAGAATTGCTCCTCTTCGGTACTGCCCTTGAGGGCCAAGGTCGACGATGTTCCACCAGAGATCACGGTGGCGATGTCGTCGAAGTAGCCGGCGCCCACTTCGCGCTGGTGTTTCGTGGCGGTGTAGCCGTCGTCTTCCATACCGAATTCGCGCTGCTGAAGCTCGACATAAGCGGTCATGTCGTTGCTGTTGTAACCGTTGGCAAGGTCGAACGCCGAGGCGTTCAGAGCGTGCCAGCCGGCGAGGGTGATGAACTGGAAGGCGTAGCCCATCGCCCCGAGCTCGCGTTGGAACTTGGCGATGTCGTCATCATCGAGAGCGGCTTTCCAGTTGAACGATGGCGAACAGTTGTAGGAGAGCATCTGGTCGGGGTACTCGGCCTTGACTGCTTCGGCGAACTTGCGGGCCTGGGCCAGGTCGGGAGTACCGGTCTCGCACCAGATGAGGTCGGCGTACGGGGCGTAGGCCAGGGCTCGTTTGATCGGAGTCGCGATGCCAGGTTCGGTGTAGTAGAAGCCTTCGGCGGAGCGCTCTCCGGTGAGGAACTCTTGGTCACGTTCGTCAACGTCGGTAGTCAGCAAGTTTGCCGCCAGGGCGTCGGTGCGGGCCAACACAATGGTGGGAACCCCAGCAACGTCGGCCGCGAGACGCGCCGCGTTGAGAGTGGCGACATGTTGCTGGGTCGGAATCAGAACCTTGCCACCCATGTGGCCGCACTTCTTGGCTGAGCTGAGCTGATCTTCCCAATGCACACCGGCGGCGCCAGCCTCGATCATGGCCTTCATCAACTCGTAGGCGTTGAGGGGGCCGCCAAATCCAGCTTCGGCGTCGGCGACTATCGGCAACATGTAGTCCCGGCTGGGGCTGCCACTGGTCTCTGACCATTCGATTTGGTCGGCGCGCCGCAAAGCGTTGTTGATTCGGGAGACAACCGACGGCACCGAGTTGGCGGGGTACAGCGACTGATCGGGGTATACCTGTCCGGCCAAGTTGGCATCGCCAGCCACCTGCCAACCCGACAAGTAGATGGCGGGGAGATCAGCTTTGGCGTACTGGATGGCTTGGCCACCAGTCATCGCGCCAAGAGCGTGGACGTAATCCATCGAGTTGATCCGGTCCCACAGCTTCTCGGCCCCTTGGCGAGCAAGGGTGTGTTCGGGGGTGACCGAGCCGCGGAGGCGTACAACGTCTTCGGCGGTGTAGTCGCGTTGCACACCATTCCAACGCGGATTGTCGGCCCAGTCCTTTTTGAGCGCTGCGACCTGGTCGGCGAAGTTTGGGTTCATTTGGATGTTCTCCTTGGGGGTATTACTACGAAAGGGTTAGATGAGGCCGGCGGCTTCGACCGGCAGAAATTGCACGAGGTCGTCACGAAACGTCAAAGATTCGAGCAGCTTCTGAGCCTCGTCATGGCGGGTCTGGCGCCACGTGCTGGCGCCAACTTCGGGTCGCAGGGCTTCGGACTCTTCGGCAATGAGGCGCTCGAGCAGGTCGTCGTCAACGGTGCGACCGTTGGACAGTTCGACTTGGTGGCGGCGCCACTGCCAGATTTGGGTTCGGCAAACTTCGGCCATCGCCGTGTCCTCGAGATGGTCGTCGATCGCAACCGCGCCGTGTCCGCCGAGCCAGTCGCCGATGTAGTGCAACGCAACCCTGATGTTGTGTCGCAAGCCTTCTTCGGTTCTTTGTCCACGCGATGTGCGGATCGCCAGCAGATCACTGCCGGTTACGTAGACGTCGTCACGCTGCACTTCGATTTGATGAGGGCGATAGCTGAGCACCCGGTTGAACTCGTGTTCGGCGACACCCACAATCGCGGGCTGAGCAATACGCGTACCGTCGAACCCGTCGCCGGCTTCTCGGCGCTTGTCGACGGTAACTTTGCGCAGAGCGGCGCTGGTGCGCTCGGGATGAGCAGGATCGGGAATCACGCCCGACATGCCGCCGATGGCATGAGCGCGACGCCGATGACAGGTAGAAACCAGCAGTTCGGTGAACGAACGAATGAACGGTGTTGTGGCCGTGAGGTTCTGGCGATCAAAAAGTACGAACTCTGGATCGTCGGAGAAGGTCTTCATGATGCTGAAGAGGTAGTCCCAGTTGCCGGTATGAAGGCCGGTGATGTGGTCGCGTAGCTCGAAGAGGATCTCGTCCATGGCAAAAGCCGCGCTGATGGTTTCGATCAAAACGGTGGCTCGGATCGTGCCGTGCGCCAACCCGAGCTCGTGTTCGGTCCATTCGAAAACCTCACGCCACAGCACCGCATCGGCAGGGCCCTCGAATTTCGGCAGGTAAAAATAGGGTGCGGTTCCGGAGGCGAGCGCCGCCTTGGCGTTGTTGGCTACGCAAACGCCGAAATCAAACAACGACGCGGCAACCGGTTCGCCGTCGACGGATACATGGTGTTCGGTTAGGTGCCAACCGCGTGTCCGAACAACCAAAGTGGCCGAGTCGGGGCCCGGTCCCCGCATGACTCCATCGAATTCGGCAGTGAGCGTCCCGGCGTAGGCGTCGCGCAAGTTGAGTTGTCCATCAACGCAGTTGTGCCACGTTGGCGAAGTGGTGTCTTCGAAATCGGCCATGTAGACGCGTGCACGAGAGTTGAGCGACTCGACCATTTCGGTGCGCGAGACCGGTCCGGTCAGCTCGGTGCGACGGTTGACCAGATCGATTGGGGCGGGCGCTATATGCCAGTCGTTGCTTCGGATGTGGGCGGTCGTGGGGTCAAACGACGGCCGTGTACCGCTTGCGTAAGCCGCTCGTTGGGCGGCGTGTCCCGCCAGCAGGTCGGCTCGTGGCCCTCTGAATCGTCGGTGCAAATCGGTGAGAAAGCTCAATGTCGACGGTGAGAGCACCTCGGCGGCCGCCGAATGGGGGTCGAAACGCACGCCCTTGACGACGTCGGTTGCCGTGTTCATACGGTGATGATCGGCTCGAACGGGCTTAACAACAACCTCTTTTTGATCGCTGATCAACAAACCCCTTTCGATTATTCGAAAGATCTGCCAAAGTTGCAGGTAGTGAGTGACGAACTTGACCTCCTGATGTTGGGCCAGCAGGTGCGCCATGCCCGCAAACGGCGAGGGGCGACGCTGGCCGATCTGAGCGATCTGGTCGGGCGGCCGGTCCCGTACCTGTCCCAGCTCGAGAACGGCAAGGTCGAACCAAAGCTCAGCCTCATCACCGATTTGGCATCGGCCTTGGAAACGTCGACCGGAGCCCTGCTCAGCGACGAACCCCCGGGGCACCGCGCCGCGCTCGAAATCGAAGTCGAACGAGCTCAACAAGATCCCGCCTACAAGGCTCTGGGACTTCCGTATCTGAAACCGTCGGCCAAGGTCGGCGACGACGTACTCGAACATCTCGTCGCGCTTTGGGGGGCCGTGAGCGGTCGACCCAGCTCGGGCGACGCAATTGCCCCCGACCTAGCCGAGTTGGCGCGCGGCGCCAACAATTCTTTGCGCCACGAGATGCGCGAGCGCAACAACTACTTCTCAGAGATCGAAGCGATCGCGCGCCAAGGTCTCGACTCGGCCGGCTACAGCGGATCTGGACCGGTCAGCGAGCGGGTTCTGACCGAACTGGCGATGCACTACGGGTTCACTATCGAGCGGGTCAACCACATGCCCCGTTCGGCGCGAAGCATCACCGACCGACGCGACAAGATCATCTTCATACCCGACCGTGGCGGGCTCAAGATCCGTCAGGCTCGAAGCGTCGTGTTGCAAACCCTCGGCCACTTCGCCCTGGACCACTCCGAGACCAAAGACTTTGCCGGCTACTTGCGCCAACGTATCGAGTCGAACTACTTCGCGGCGGCGGTGCTGGCGCCAGAAGAACCAGCGGTCAAGTTGTTGCGGGAGGCCGACGCAGCCGAAGACTTGTCGGTTGAAGACCTCAAGGAAGCGTTCTATGTCTCTTATGAGATGGCTGCACACCGGTTCACGAACCTGGCGACCCAACATCTCGGGGTGCCGTGTCACTTTCTTCGCACCGACAGCGAAGGAGTCATCGACAAGGCCTACGAGAACGACGGCGTGGGGTTCCCAGAAGCAGTAGACGGCGGACCGGAGGGTGAGCGAGTCCCGCGACAATGGGGCAGCCGCCAGGCATGGAACGCAACGGGAAGTTTCCTGCTGCATTCGCAGTACACCGTGACCGAAGTCGGCGAGTTCTTTTGCACTACCTATATCGAGACCGAGACCGATCGCCATCCCTACGCCATCGCCCTCGGTACCACGGCCACTGAGGCCTTTCGGTTCCGAGGCAGCAACACGTTACGACGCGAGTACGCACGCGATCGAGAGATCCAACCAGACCCTCTTTTGGTAGAGCAGTGGGACGGGCTTGCGTGGCCCTCGGCGGCCGAACGAAGTCATGTGCTTTCGGCGCTACCGGCCTCGCACCGAGAGTTCAGCCCGTTTCCCGGCATAGATCTGCTCGACGTCTATCGATTCCTGGAAAGGCAGCGTCGAGGCCGGAGGCCCTAGTCGCGCAAAACCACCAGGTGGTCCAGGCAATGCGTCGCGGCGTGAATGAGTTCGCGGCGGGCCCCATCGAGCTTCACAACAATGAGGTCGGATCCTGCCGACCGGAGTCGGCCGCGAAACTCGTCGCCGCCGGCCGACACAACCACTGTCGGTTGTTCCTCGGCCAGCTCCGCCAGCGCTACTGCGAGCGACACTTCGAATGCGACGGGCCGCTCGGTGCCGGCGACGTCGTCGCTAGTGAGCGTTCGAACCAAAGCAAGACATCGCAGCGGCACGATCACGTCGCCAAGTCGTGGCTCGCGGACAACTACGAAATCGATGCCGATCGCCACGACCATGCCGCGCACCCGGTGGCTGCCAGTGGTGGTGATCAGCACCGCTCGTTTGCGTTCGGAGAGATCGAGCAGGAGGGCTATGAGGTTGGCATCGTCGTTGGCTTGTTGTTCTAGTAGGCGTTGGCGGGCGCGGGCTTTTGCTGCTTCGTCAACCACGCCCTCGGCGAGCCATTGATGAAGAGATGCATGAGCATCGTCGGGCCGATCCACGCTCAGACCATAGCGATCGGGCTATTCGCTGCCCTCAGTGGCGCTCAGAGCGCTACCATCGCGACAGACAATGACCGACCTGACCACCACCATCCGCGTTCCCGGCAACCACCTAATGAGCGCCCTGCTCGGCGAACACGACAGTCACCTTCGTTCCATAGAAGAGCAGTTCCCAGAAACCGCCATAACCGTGCGCGGTAACGAGATTCATCTCGGCGGAGCTGCAGCATCAGTAGTGGCGACGTTGTTCGAGGAGCTTGTGGTGCTCGCCGAGCGCGGCCAACGGCTCGATTCGCGCACATTGGCACGCACCATCGACATGGTCCGAGCCGACGAGAAGCCATCGGCGGTGTTCACCCACGAGGTTTTGCGAGCCGACAAGGGCCGCGTAATTCGTCCCAAATCGAGCGGTCAAAAGAGCTATGTCGAAGCCATAGCGGCCAATGTGATCACCTTTGGGATCGGTCCGGCGGGAACCGGCAAATCGTGGCTGGCGGTGGCGATGGCCGTAAGGGCCCTTCAGGCCGGCGAAGTCGAACGAATCATTTTGACCCGGCCCGCCGTCGAGGCTGGCGAACGGCTTGGTTTCTTGCCGGGCGACCTCATGGCCAAGGTCGATCCGTATCTCCGACCGCTCTACGACGCGCTGCAAGACATGGTCGGAATCGATGGCATGGAACGGCTCCTCGAGCGAGGAGTGGTCGAGGTTGCGCCGCTCGCCTTTATGCGAGGGCGGACGCTCAACTCGTCATTTATCATCCTTGATGAAGCCCAAAACACCACACCAGAGCAGATGAAAATGTTCTTGACCAGGATCGGGTTCGGCTCCAAAGCCGTCATCACTGGCGATGTAACCCAAGTCGACGTGATCAACAGTCGCAGCGGGTTGGGGGGCCTCGAGAAAATTCTGGGAAACGTCGATGGGATCGGGTTTGTCCAGCTTGGCGGACTCGACGTCGTGCGACACCGAATCGTGCAAGACATCGTGAACGCTTACGAAAAGGCCGCCGCCGATGATCCGCCCGTCGGCCAGGCGTGACCGAGAAGCTGGCGTCGGTCGTTGTTCTAGACGAGCAAGACGACCACCTGATCGATATCCACCGATGGGCCGACCTGGCCCGGTGTTCGCTGGCTTCGAGAAACGTCCGCGTTGGCGAGGTCAACTTGATATTTGTCGAAGAGACCCAAATTCACGAGCTGAATCGTCTACATATGGGCAAGGATCGTCCCACCGACGTGTTGTCGTTTCCCCTTGATGGGCCCGATGCGTTTTCTGAGGACTCGCTAATCGGGGACATCGTGGTGTGTCCGGCGGTCGCGGCGAAGAACGCAGCCGAACATGTGGGCCAGGATCACCATCGCGGGACTATCGAGGACGAACTCGCGCTGTTGGTGGTTCATGGCGTGCTTCACATTCTGGGTTTCGATCACATGAACGATTCCGACGCCGAAATCATGGAGTCGATCGAACAAGAGCTGTTGGGGGCGCATTACCGATGAGCGCATCTTTCGCCGGCGCCATCGTCATCGTCGCACTTACTCTCATAGCGGCCATCACCGCGGCCGCCGAAACGGCACTCACTCGGATTGGCCGAGCTCGCGCCGAAGGTTTGGCCCACGACGACGCCAACAACTCCGGACCCTTGCTGGCGGTGCTTGACGACCGCGAGACCTCACTTGTTCCGCTTCTGTTCCTGCGGGTTGGTTGTCAGGCCGGTGTTGTGGCGATCGTCGTGTCGCTCATCGATGGACGAACAAGTGCTGCGGGTATTGCCGGCGTTGTCGTGGCGGTCGTGGTGGGTTTGTACGTGCTGGCCGAGGCGGTGCCACGGATATGGGCGCTGCAACACATAGATGCTGCCGCGATGCGATCGGCCCGCCTGCTGAGAACCATCTTGAGGATCGCCCCTTTGCGGTGGCTCACCCGGATCCTCACCGGGGTCGCCAACGTCGTGTTGCCCGGTCCGTCCGGCGCGCCAGTGATCTCAGAAGACGAGCTCATCGCCATGACCGAAGCAGCGGCCGCGATCGACGCCATCGACGACGAGGAACGCGACCTAATCGAGTCGGTTTTTGCGTTGGGCGACACGATCGTGCGAGAGGCGATGGTGCCGCGAACCGACATGATCACCGCCATGTCGACTGCGACGCTCACCGAGGTGCTCGACATCGCTGACGAGTCAGGGCTTAGCCGGGTCCCGATCCTGGGCAAGGGAATCGACGACGTGATCGGGGTGGCGTTGGTAAAAGATCTGAGTCGCGCCGAGCGGGCCGGCAACGGCTTGATCGAAGTTGGGTCGCTGATGCGACCACCGCGGTTCATTCCCGAAACCAAACACGCCGACGATCTCTTGCGCGAGATGCAAAGCGCCCAACACCATCTGGCGATCGTGATCGACGAGTACGGCGGAACTGCTGGTCTCGTAACTCTCGAAGACCTGGTCGAAGAGTTGGTCGGGGAGATCGTTGACGAATCCGACAACGAAGAGCCGCTTTATCAGCCGCTGGCCGACGGAAATCTCCGAGTCCACGGCCGAATGCCGGTTGACCAGCTCGAGAACCTGATCGATGCCGAACTCGACGATGGCGAGTCCGACACCGTAGGTGGTCTCATATTCAATACCCTCGGACATGTGCCTGAAGTTGGTGAATCGATCAAGACTCGAGAAATGACCCTTCACGTCGAACGTATGGAAGGCCGGCGTATCACCGGCGTGCGGCTGACGAGGCCAGATCATGGCTGAGTACCGATCCGGTTTCGTCACGTTGGTGGGTCGACCCAACGCCGGTAAGTCGACGCTGCTCAACCAGATCCTTGGTCAAAAGGTTTCGATAGTGAGCGATAAGCCGCAAACCACCCGGACGCAGGTTCGAGGGGTTCACACGACAGATACCCACCAATTGGTATTCGTTGATACGCCCGGAATCCACAAGCCGCGCAGTGCGCTCGGGTCGAGTCTCAATGCCACTGCTTCTCAAGCCACAAGAGACGTCGACGTTGTCTGTTTTGTGCTCGACGCCACCGCCGCTTACGGGCGCGGCGACCAATACGTCGCCCAGTCGCTGCCCAACGACGCGGTCGTTGTGATCACCAAAGCCGATATCGCCAAACCCGAACAGGTTCTGAGTCAGCTCAAGGCGACGTCGGAACTCACAGCCGACGCGTGGTTCCCGGTGAGCGGGGTTACCGGCGAGGGCGTACCGGATCTGATCGCCTATCTAGAGGGACGGTTGCCGGAGGGTCCTCAGTACTACCCCGAAGACATGGTGAGCGACGTCCCCGACCCGTTCTGGGTCGCCGAACTTGTTCGCGAGCAGTTGTTGGCCGTGGCGCGCCAAGAGTTGCCTCATTCGATCGCCACACGCGTAACCGAGTGGGAATGGCCCCGGATTCGATGCGAGATTCTTGTCGAACGAGAATCGCAAAAGGCAATGGTGATCGGAAAAGGCGGCGAGAACCTCAAAAAGGCCGGCACCGCGGTGCGGCGTCAACTGCCGGAGGGGGCTTTCGTCGAACTGTTCGTCAAGGTCGAGAAGAACTGGCAGCGGCGCCCCGAGTCGGTAGCCGAGCTCGGCTACTAACGAGTCACCCGAGGAACTAGACCCGGTCGGGGTCGCCTGGGGTTTCGTCCCCGTATCGCTCTGCGTAAGCCAACCATTCGACCAGCCAGGCTGTATACGCCGCTTCGTCGGGAGGGTCGGTTGTCGAATCGCCCGCGCCGGGGAGCGGTGGCGGGCCATCGGCCAACGCCGACGAGATCGAAATAGCGGTTGCGGTGGGCTCCACTGGTTTGAACGGGTTGACGCCGTCCTCGAACGGCAGTCCGGGAAAGTCGTTGGCTGCTTCCTCGGCCTCGGTGGCCGGGGCGAACAGCGCACTGTTGTCGTCGGGTTCGGCCAATGTTGGGACGGCCGGGGCTTCGGACCCGAACGGAGACGATGGATCGACCCGAGCGAACGGCGACGGTCCATTGGTGTCGCTAGTGAACGGGTCCGGTGACTCGGCAGAAAACCCGGGGGTGTCCTCTTGGAGCGGAACGTCGGTAAAGGGCCGAGGTCGAGAGAACGGGTCGGGAATTTGCCGGCCGGCGAGTGGAAGGTCGTTGTCGACTGGGCTGCTGTTGTTGTTGCGGAACGGATCCACATGTCCAGCGGCAAAAGGATCGTTCGGCGATGCGGGAATCCAGGAACCAACTTCGGCTCCATTGCTTGCAAGGCCAACTGAATCGAAAGGATCGATGGCTATGGATGGCATCGAGGCCGGTTCGGGCTGTTCGGGGTTGGGGACCGGAGGCGGGGCCTCGGCACCGCGTCGTGGCAACGCGGGGGCGTCGTCGAGGGCAAGTTCGAGCGACAGAGCGCTGGTTGAAGCGGGAAGACTCTCGAGTCGCTGACGCATCTCGATCAACAAGTTCTCGCGTTCGGTCGCCGTTGCTCCGGTGGGCGTCTCTTTCTTCGACTCGTTGGATCCGTACATAAATCAGCGCAACAATCAGTCCCGAACCAGCGCCGGCGAGCAGCCAAGTCGTTGGGTTGGCCACGTCGGTCCCGCCAATAACGGCATGGTAAGTGCCGGCGGCGACGGCCACCAACGACAGTCCGTGAGTCAGCCGCCAGACGCGGTCGCTGATCCTCGAGCGAAGGATCGAGGTAACTTCGACGGCAATTAGGGACCACGCGGCGATTACTCCAAGCGTGGTTGCCAAAACGTCCCAGTCGGAGGTGACCGGAGCAATGAGTTCGGCCCAGCTGAACGGTATGGACGGTTCGAGCCAGAGCGAAACGAGATGGGCGCCGAGGAACACGAGAGTTATGCCGCTCAGGAAGCGATGAAGCTCACCAACCCACGGCCCGCCGCTGCGCCCATTCTTCGCCCCGGCTGCCAAGACGACGCCAATCAGCACTGACGACCACGCGGTCGACAGTGACATCAGTCCCGTTGCACGGGTCGCGTACCACCACACTTGTTCGCTCACGGCCCTCCAGTCGGCAGTACCGAGGGATTTGGGAGGATTCGAGGCGACCCGGCGGGTTAGGAGTCGCGGAGCTGTCGTAGAAATTGTTCGGCTTCGCCGCGTTCTCGCGTGCGGGGCATCGGCGGCAACGCGTTGATGAGCGACCAGCGGTAGCTCTTGGCTTTGGCCAAGCGCGGGTCGAGAACCGCAACGACCCCTTGATCGGTCGCGGTACGGATCAGCCGTCCCGCGCCTTGGGCGAGCATGGTCGCGGCGCGCGGCAAATCGATCTGGCCGAAGGCCGCGGCCCCCGCCCGATCCCGACGGGCCTGGAGCACCGGATCGTTGGGCCGCGGGAAAGGCAGACGATCGATGATCACGAGGCGACACGTCGACCCGGGAGCGTCGACGCCTTGCCAAAACGACATCGTGGCGAACAGCGACGTTGGCTCGTCTTCCACGAATTCGCGAAGCAGGGCATTCTTCGAACCTTCGCCTTGCATCAGAATTGGCCACGGCAGCCGACCCTCGAGTTTGTCGACCGCTTCTCTCATCGCCGCGAAACTTGTAAAGAGGGCAAGCGTGCGCCCGCCGGCCGCGACCATCAGCGATTCGATCTCGGCTAGCTGCGATTCGCGAAAGTCGCTGGCGCGAGGATCTGGCAACTCTGGCGGACAGTAAAGCAGCGAGTTCGATTCGTAGTCGAAGGGGCTGCCCACATCGAGTTCGGCAGTGGTTGACGGCAGACCGAGCCGGGCCGTGGCTTTTGGGGGCAGCGTGGCCGATGTGAGGATGCCGACTCGGTTGTCCCAGAGATTCTCTGCCAGTAGCGGGCCTACTTCGATCGGGGTTGACCGCAGGCTGGGGTTCGACGGCGGACCATCGATCCACATGACTTCGTCGTCCCGGGGCCAGCGCACCGCATCGATATCGTCGATGAGCGAGGTCGCCATCTGGCGGGCCCGGATGGCTTTGGCTTTGGTGTCGGGCGGTGCCGTGTCGGGAACGGCTCTAAGGGCGTTGAGAACGCGGTCAACCGCGGTGCGGGTGTTGTCGAGAGCCCGACCCAACTCCTCGTCGGGCCCGGACTTGAGCCGGTCGCCGATCAACGGTTCGAGGGCGACGTGCAGTTCGGTGGCGGCGGTTTCGGCTGACTCGGAAGCGTCACGCTCGACGAGAACCGCCGATGCATTGCGGGCGCATTGTTGAACCCGCGCTGCGGAGATCTGTCGTCCGGCTGCTTCGGCCACGATGTCTTCGAGTTGGTGGGCCTCGTCGATGATGACCACGTCGTGTTCGGGCAGGATTGATTCGACCATGATCGCCAGTGCGTAGAGGTGGAGGTTGACCACCAATACGTCGGCCGTGGCGGCTTTGCGACGGGCTTTCTCGGCGAGACAGTCGTCGCCGCGCGGGCAGCGGCCGGCGCCTGGGCATTCGTCGCGTCCGACCGAAACGAGGCGCCAATCCCGGTCGCTGATGTTGTCGAGTTCGGCACGGTCGCCGGTGGCGCTCGTTTTGGCGAACTCTTTGAGCTGGTCGATGGTTGATTGTTTGATCGGGGAGTCGGAGATGTCGAGATCGAGGGTGTCGTCGGTTTGGAGTTCGTCGAGTCGCTGGAGGCACAGATAGTTCGACCTTCCTTTGAGAACGGCGAACTCCAATGGCGTGTCGAGGTGCTCGGCGACGAACGGCAAGTCCTTGTTGGCGAGCTGGTCTTGCAACGCCTTGGTGGCTGTTGCGACAATCGTTGGTTTGGCCGACAGTGCAACCGGAACGAGATAAGCCAGCGACTTTCCGGTGCCGGTCCCGGCCTCGATCACCGCGTGCCCATCGTCGGATATGGCGGCTGCCACCGCCGCCGCCATCTCCCTTTGACCATCACGTTGTTCCCCTCCACCTGGCAGAGCGGAGGTGACGTGATCGAGAAGTTCGAAGGTTGTTTCGCGAAGGGTCAAGGGTGCTCCGGGTGAGGCTCGTCGGAGCCTACGTCGCGACCCGACTTATCCTGCGAACTACGTGCGGGCAACCGCGTCGTGGTCCGCCGGTCGGGCTAGGTTGCCGGGGTGAAGATCGAAGACCTCGATGCCGCCGCCATACCGCGACACATCGCCTGTGTAATGGACGGAAACGGCCGTTGGGCCCAGGCCCAAGACCTACCCCGCACCGACGGTCACAAGGCCGGCGAGCACTCGCTATTCGAAGTGGTTGATGCTTGCGATGATGCTGGGGTCGAGTGGCTCACCGTGTACGCCTTCAGCACCGAGAACTGGCGGCGCCCGCCCGACGAAGTCAAGTTCCTCATCAATTTCAACGAAGAGATCCTGCTGCGTCGTCAGGAAGAACTCCACCAACGCAACATTCGGATCCGTTTCATCGGGCGTCGCGATTGGAGGGTGCCGCGCCGGCTCATCAAACGTATGAACGAGGCCGCCGATCTGACCAGAAAGAACACCGGACTCACGTTTACGATTGCCTTCAACTATGGCGGCCGCGCCGAGATTGTCGACGCGGTCAAACAGATCGTCGAGGCTGGGACACCGGCCGACAAGATCACCGAGAAGACCATCGCTCGCCGGTTGTACGACCCCGAGATGCCCGACCCCGACCTGATGATTCGTACGTCGGGCGAGTACCGCACGTCGAACTTCCTGCTCTGGGAGTTGGCCTACAGCGAGTTGTTGTTCACCGATACACCGTGGCCCGAGTTTGGTCGCGACGCGCTGATTGCCGCCGTTCACGAATATCAGACCCGAGACCGACGCTTTGGCGGCGTCAACTCTGGGGGCTGACCAGTGAGTCTGTACCGCGATCACGCTGTCGTGCTACGGAGCTGGAAACTTGGCGAGGCTGATCGAATCGTCAGCATGCTCACCCACGATCACGGCAAGGTTCGTGGGGTCGCCAAGGGCGTGCGCCGCACCAAGAGCAAGTTCGGGGCGCGCCTCGAACCTTTGAGCCACATCTCGATCCAGCTGTACCGCGGTCGTGGCGATCTCGACACCATCACCCAAGTCGAGACGGTCGACCGCTTCGGTCGGCTTCGCTCGGACCCTGATCGGTTTGCGCGGGCCGAAGCCATGCTCGAAGCAGTCGATCAGGTTGCTCAGGATCGCGAGCCTGATCCATCACTCCACGTGATGTTGGTGCGAGCGTTGCGGACGCTGAACGAGACCGACTCGGCGCTCGTCGTGGCCGCCTTCTTTCTCAAGCTGCTCGCTCACGAAGGTCTGCAACCCCAAGTCGACGAATGTGTGTCTTGTGGATCTGACGGTCCCATCGAAGCAATTGATCTTCACGACGGGGGAGTGTTGTGCCGATCGTGTCGCCGCGGTCGTCCCCTCAGCGACGAAGCGCTGCAGTTGCTGCGCCGAATCCTCGGCGGTGGCTTGGCCGGCGTTCTGGCCGAACCAGTCGGTCCGGCAACGTCTGAGGTCGACCTGTTGTCGGTTGCCCTGCTCGAACACCACATCGAGCGACGGCTGCGGTCGGTCGCAGTGATGGACCAGACCAACTAAACAACCGCGTTGTTTACTGGCTGATCGGGACCCAACGGCCTTGGTTCTCGTTCCACTGCATCCACGCTTTGAGGTCGGGATCCCACTGGATGTAGGTGTCGCGAGCTTCGTCCCACACCGGAGCGTCGACGCCCGAAGGCGACGGCTCGGGGTCGGGTTCGACGACGGCGGGCTCGGGTGCCGGCTCGGGCTCGGTCTCGATGACCACGGTGGGTTCGGGTTCGATGACCACGGCGGGCTCGGGTGCCGGCGGAGCCGGTGCCGGTGCCGGTGGAAAAGGAGCCGGTGCCGGTGCCGGTGGAAAAGAGGGCGGGGACGGTGCCGGTGGAAAAGGGGGCGGTGGGGTCGCGATTGACTCGGTGTCGACGTCGACATCGACATCGGGGTCGGTGCCGAGATCGAAGCGCGGGCCGGTGGGAGGCGGAGGAGTGCTGGGTTGCGGCGGTGGCGCCGGTTGCGCGAACAGCGGTGGGGGCGGCGAGACCTTGTTGACGCCGGTGAGCATGACGGGGCGGCCGACTTCGTTGGCCTCGATCACGATCGTGCGAGCGACCCGATCCCCGAGTCGGCGATGTCCTTTGGTGGTGGAGATCAAGAGGAGGCCGAACACGGGCGCAAAGAATGGGAAGGCGTCGAAACACCACATCAAACCTCGTCCGATGTTTGCGCCGATGCCCGCGGGATTGAACGTGTCGTGGTTGACGACCCGCAAGCCGAACACCAGCTTGCCTGGACTCCAGCCGGTTAACCCCGGGATGATCATGGTGGTCATGACGACCCAGCCGATCCAGATGGCGAACACGCCGGCCGTTTCGCCGCCTCGTCCTACGAGAACATCGCTTCCGAACTGGATGCACCAATCGTTGCTGAGATCGTTGATTCGGGTGCATGCGTTCTCGGCGTCGATGTCGGTGGGGAACGCCGTCGACGTGAAAGTTGCACCTATGAAGAGTCCTATCCACAACGTCCCGAGGCCGGCGTCGACCAGCCAGGCCAGCATCCGTCTACCAACAAGGGCGGTTGGGTCAGTTCTCGTAGCGGGGGAGATCGATTGCACCTCTAAATAGTCGCGCATGCAGCGGCGCCGCGCCGGTAGCCTGCTGCGCTATGTCCCCCGAATCGGCCCTGTCTGCCCCGGATCCCGACCTCTTCGACAAGATCGTCAACCTGTCGAAGCGTCGAGGTTTTGTCTTTCAGTCAGCAGAAATCTACGGCGGCTTTCGCTCCACGTACGACTACGGGCCGTTGGGTGTGCTGTTGTTGCGCAACGTCAAGGATGCGTGGTGGCGTTCGATGGTTCAGCTGCGTCACGACGTTGTCGGGCTCGACGCATCGATTCTTACCCCGCCGCAGGTCTGGCAAGCATCGGGCCACTTGGCCAATTTCAGCGACCCTTTGGTCGACTGCACCAACTGCAACGCTCGTCACCGCCTTGACAAACTCGACGATCCCGACACCTGTCCCACGTGTGGAACGTCAGGGTCTTTCACCGAGGCCCGCGATTTCAACTTGATGTTCAAGACTCAGGCCGGTCCGGTGGCCGACACCGCAGCCGATGTTTTTCTTCGCCCCGAAACCGCGCAGGGAATGTTCATCAACTTCGCCAACGTGCTCAACACCAGTCGCAAGAAGCCGCCGTTTGGTATCGCCCAGATCGGTAAGTCGTTTCGCAACGAGATCACCCCCGGCAACTTTGTGTTTCGCACCCGCGAGTTCGAGCAGATGGAGATGGAGTTCTTTGTGCCGCCGGCCGACAGTCAGCGGTGGTACGAATACTGGTGTCAGACCCGTATGGATTGGTACCTCGATCTCGGTATGGATCCGGCTGCGATCCGCCTGCGCGAACACGACGCCGAGGAGTTGGCCCACTATTCGACCGGCACCGCCGACGTCGAATACTTGTTTCCTTGGGGCTGGGACGAACTCGAAGGCATTGCCAACCGCGGCGACTACGACCTCACCCAGCACGCCAACGCGTCGGGCGAAAAGCTCGACTATTTCGACCAGGCCAACAACGAGCGTTACACGCCTCATGTGATCGAGCCGGCTGCCGGCGCAACCCGCACTGCCATGGCCTTCTTGATGGCTGCCTACGACGAGGAAACGGTCAACGACGACACCCGAACGGTGCTGCGTCTCGATCCTCGGCTGGCGCCTTACAAGGTCGCGGTTTTGCCGTTGAGCAAGAAGGACACGCTCACGCCCACCGCTCACGAGATATTCGACATCGTGAAGGGCCGATGGATGGCCGACTACGACGAGACCCAATCGATTGGCAAGCGCTATGCCCGCCAGGACGAAGTTGGCACTCCGTTCTGCGTCACTGTCGATTTCGACACTCTCGACGACCGGTCGGTCACTGTTCGCGAACGTGACTCTCGCCAACAGGACCGCGTGGCGATCGATCGACTCGACGGTTACCTCGCCGAACGACTCGCCTGATCCCGCGTCGGGAGACGCTGCTAGGTTCCAGACAATGGGCATCCACGACGACGACATTGCGCGTGTGCGCAGCGCCGCGGACCTCGTCGAGATCATCGGTGAGCACACCGATATCAAACGTTCGGGCCGTAACTGGATGGCTCGCTGTCCAATGCACGGCGAACGCACGCCTTCGCTTTCGGTGAGCCCCGAAAAGGGTGTCTATTACTGTTTCGGCTGTCAGCGCAGTGGGGACGCCATCACGTTCCTGCAAGAGATGGACAACCTCGATTTTGTGGGGGCGGTCGAATCGTTGGCGGGCCGCTACGGGATCACGTTGCGCTACACCGCCGCCAACGAAGGGGCAGGACGAGCCCGAAAACGCAAGCTGATAGACGCGGTCGGTAAGGCCGCCGACTTTTATCACGAACGGCTTCTCAAGAGCCCCGATGCCGGCGAGGCCCGGAGCTATCTTCGCAGCCGCGGCTACGACGGTGACATCGTGCGCCGCTACAAGATCGGTTGGGCTCCCGATGACTGGGACCAATTGGCTCGCCATCTCAAACTCGGCTCCGACGACCTCAAAGCAGCAGGGCTCGGGTTCGTAAACAAAGCATCGCGGCAACAGGATTTCTTCCGAGATCGGGTGATGTTTCCCATCGCTGACGAACGGGGCGATCCAGTCGGGTTTGGGGGTCGGATCCTTCCCGGCCACGAGGGTTCCAAGTACAAGAACACCACCACCGACTCTGACGTCTACGACAAGAGCCGGGTGCTTTACGGACTCCATACTCATCGCGAAGGCATCGTCAAAGCCGGCGAAGCCATCATCTGCGAGGGCTACACCGACGTCATTGGCTACGCGTCGGCAAACATCCCGAGGGCCGTGGCCACCTGTGGGACGGCCCTTACCGAGGATCACGTCAAACTTCTCAAACGATTCTCGGCCAACCGTCTTGTGCTTTCTTTCGACGCCGACGCCGCCGGTCTCGCCGCCGCCGAACGGGTCTACGCGTGGGAACGCGAATACGAACTCGACATACGCGTCGCCGACTTGCCGCCCGGCGTCGACCCCGATGATCTTGCTCGCCAGGATCCCGACGCACTGCTGCGGGCGGTCCAAGAAGCGGTCCCGTTTTTGCGTTTTCGACTTCAGCGGGTGCTTTCTGCGGGTGATCTATCGACGGTCGAGGGTCGGGCCCGTACCGCCGAGCAAGGCCTTGATGTCGTTCGTGAACATCCCGATCCGCTGGTTCGTGATCAGTACCTGATCGAGATCGCCGACACGTGCCGGCTCGACGTCGTTCGCCTTCGCGAACTG
>Ga0114933_10001193_pt1 | contig 29380 bp, 22 predicted proteins | sample 4SBtaG_FD_89691 | JGI IMG/M metagenome (GOLD analysis project Ga0114933, IMG submission 89691) | Deep subsurface microbial communities from Kolumbo volcano to uncover new lineages of life (NeLLi) - 4SBTROV12_W25 metaG | ecosystem: Environmental > Aquatic > Marine > Volcanic | place: Kolumbo... | reverse complement strand
TGCAACTGGACGTTCCGATTTCGCAAATCAGATCAACAATGTTCTCGGATTCCCATACATCTTCCGCGGTGCTCTCGATGTACGTGCTACTGAGATTACTGAAGGCATGAAAATGGCAGCGACTAAGGCTCTCGCAGAATTGGCGAAGGAGCCGGTTCCTGATGATGTCGCTGCGGCTTACGGGGGCGAGCAGATGCAATTCGGCCCGGAATATCTGATTCCAAAGCCATTCGATGCTCGCGTTCTCATCTGGGAGGCGAGTGCTGTTGCCGAGGCAGCAGTTAACGAAGGCGTTGCTCACATCGGAGCAGATGAATTCGATGTTGAGAAGTACAAGGAAACGCTTGAGGCTCGACTAGGATTGACTCGCTCGATTATGCGTAACGTCATCAATCGAGCAAAGCGTGATAGAAAGCGAATCGTCTTCTCAGAAGGAGATGAGCCTACTATCATCAAGGCGGCGGCACAATGTATCGCTGAGGGAATCTGTGATCCAATCCTACTTGGACACCCCGAGCGTATTGAGGCGGTGAAGGAAGAGCACGGACTGAACTTCGAATGCGAGACTATTGATGTTCGATACGACCCTCGTAGGCGTGGTGATTATGCCGATGAATTCCACAAGTTACGCGGACGCAAGGGCGTCACGCGGCGCGACGCTGTTAGCCTGCTCAAGTCGCCGAATTATTTTGGACCGATGATGGTGCACTGCGGCGATGCTGACGGTTATCTCGGTGGCATCGCCCACCAATATCCAGACATCGTCAAGCCATGTCTGCAAACCATCGGACCCGACCCCTCTGCACATCGCATTGTTGGACTCTACATGATGACCGTAAATGGTCAATTGATGTTCATCGCTGATGCGACGATCAATATCTATCCTGATTCGCGCACACTCGCTGAAATCGCTGTACAGACCGCTCGCGTTGCACGCCGGTTCGGAGTAAAACCGAAGGTAGCGATGCTCTCCTTCTCTAATTTCGGCACCTCTGGAGAATTGCGCACCGACCGAATCGAAGAAGCAATCTCGATGGCCCGTGAGCTGGATAATGATTTGATCATCGACGGGCCGATGCAGGCGGATACTGCACTGGTTCCTGACCGCCAGAAGGAATTCCCATTCATGGAGTTCGAAGGCTCAGCAAATGTTCTCGTCTGTCCGAATCTCGCTTCCGCGAATATAGCATACAAATTGCTTCAGCGAATCGCTGGAGCTGAGATGACTGGACCAATTCTCGAAGGGCTTGCAAAGCCGGCACACGTGCTGCAGCGCGGTGACTCGGTACGCCAGGTGGTTCACATGGCTGCGATTACGGCCGTTGATGCGCAGCGACACGCTCAGCAGCGACTGTGATCTCGCTTGACTGCAACTCAGTAGAATCTCTGCGTCAATATACAGAGTGAAATTTGAAAGTCACGTAGAAATTTAATTTTTGTAAATTCGTTCTTTCAGGTCGTTGTGATAATGACGTCCAATCTCAGGCCCTCGACGCTCCATCCATTCGCTGAAGCGAATGGTTCCGAGTGGCTCCTCATCTGAAGAAACAAGACCGCGCATCAACCCCTTGATTTCAGCGCGGGTGATCACCATATCGCGCACGAATACCCCCATGACCTGTCCCGCCATCCAGGCTAGAAGTGGAGGCATGGGCAGAATCAGGCGGCGAACCCCGATGCTTCTGGCAATGAGTCGAACGAAATCTCGGTAGAGATAGGTCTCAGGTCCTGCCGCATCGCGCGTGATGTTTTCTTCACCCGCGCCTAAATCGATTGAAATCCGCGCTACATCACGAACATGAACTGGTTGAATGGGATATTTTCCGAAGCCAAATACTCCGAATATCGGTATGTATCTTAGCATCCAAGCGATGTTGTTTACGAGCACGTTGCGCCCACCTCCAAACAGGACTGTTGGGCGAACTATGGCGTAGGATTGTCCCGATTCTCTCAGTATTCTTTCGCTCTCAACCTTGCCGCGAAAGTAGGACCATCCTGGTGCTTGGTCTGGGTTTGCTACGCTGAAATGGATGACCCGCCGAACACCAGCCTCTGCTGCAGCCTCAAACATCTTCGTACAATTCCTCACCGCGACGTCATGATCGAATTTTCTTCCCTCGTCATTGTACCTTACCCAGTATGTATTGTACAACACATCTGCTCCGCGAAGCGACTCAACGAGCGAATCGTGGTCATCGAAGTCTAGCGGATGAACCTCAACAGCACCATCGAATGGGTCGTCTCTGCCCACCGCATTAGTCAGGGTTCGAACGCGTTTACCGTCTGACAATAATTGGTGAGCAATCCATCTGCCAGTATAGCCGAATGCTCCAGTGACGACGTGTAATTCGTCTGCCGCTGGTATTGAGTCGTCGCTCATCAATCAGCGATTTTGCGCGTCTCTGAAATAGGCTTCGATAGCGGTGTATCTTACAGACTTGAATCCTGCAATCACCGCGATTCTCACTCGATGACTTGAGGGGCTGAGGAAAGGACCTCAGCAGAACACCCGGATTCGTATTGTTCAAAATTCTCGATGAACATTTGAGCCAGCAAATTCGCCACATTATCGTAACGAGTCTTGTCGGTCCAAGTATCGCGCGGCTGCAATATTTCGCTCGGAACACCCTCGCACTCAGTTGGAACGGAAAACCCGAAGCGCTCATCACGAACGAAGACGACATCGTCAAGATCGCCGCGCAATGCAGCATTCAGCAGCGCGCGCGTCCAGCGTATCTTGATTCGGCTGGATTCGCCATAACCGCCGGCAATCCAGCCGGTGTTGATTAGCCAGCAGTTCGCATTCTGCTCGCTAATTTTGTTCGAAAGCAAGTCAGCGTACATGCTCGGATGACGCGGCATGAATGGCGCGCCGAAACATGTAGAGAAGGTCGCTTGAGGTTCTGTTACACCAATCTCAGTCCCAGCGACCTTCGCTGTATATCCTGACATGAAGTGGTAAGCTGCCTGTTCTGGCGTCAGACGAGAGAGCGGAGGTAGGACGCCGAAGGCATCGCAGGTCAGGAAAACAACATTCTTTGGATGACCTGCAGTAGAATCCTCAGTACGATTCTCAATCGCTTCAATAGGATACGAACCGCGTGTATTCTGAGTCAAGGTTCCATTATCGAAGTCGGGTACACCCGAGGCATCTAGAATGACATTCTCAAGGATAGTCCCTGGCATCCTTGTCGTAGCAAAAATCTCAGGCTCATCCACCTCAGACAATCCGATGAGCTTGGCATAGCACCCACCTTCGAAGTTGAATACTCCATCATCGGACCACCCATGCTCATCGTCACCAACCAAAGCCCTTTCAGGGTCTGCCGAGAGAGTTGTCTTTCCAGTCCCGGAGAGTCCGAAAAAGAGGGCTGCATCGGTACCGTCAGTATTAGCTGAGCAGTGCATCGGCATGATTCCCTGTCCAGGAAGAATGTGATTCATAATTGTGAAAATCGCCTTCTTAATCTCGCCCGCGTAGTGGGTTCCACCGATGATTACCAGGCCTCGGTCGAGAGCTAGAATGACGAAGACCTCCGAGTTTGTTCCATCGGTCTTCGGATCCGCGCGTAGCTCAGGCGCGTGTAGAATCGTGTATTGTGGAACGTGCTCGGTGAGATCGGCTGGATCGCTGCGAACGAACATATTGTGATAGAAAGCAGCGTGCCATGCCTTCTCGGTAACCAATCGCACAGGCATGGCATAATTTGAATCTGCACCGCAGTGAGCATCCTTCACGAAAAGTTCGTCAGCCGCATCCAAGTGGGCTCTGACCTTCTCCAACAGCCCTTCGAAGACATTGCGACTTGTCGGCTTGTTCACCTTACCCCACCAAACAAGGTCAGCTAGACCGGGTTCGTCGACGATGAATCGGTCGTTCGGCGAGCGTCCTGTGCGCTCGCCGGTAGTGGCGAGCAAGACATTGTGTGCGGTGAGTTGTGCTTCACCACGCTCTACGGCGCGCTCATGGAGCTCACTGGCATCGAGATTCCAATGTACTGCGCCACTGGGATCGAGGCCATGAGACGCCAGCGTGGTCGCGAAGGAAGCCGGGGTGGACGAGCGGGAGGTGCTCTCCATGATGACCGACGCTGACAATTGGCTTTCAACTATTACGGATGCCTGCCAGTGCGAATATCTCGCTAAACTCATGATCGCACGCATACATCGTTTGACTTGGCCCGGCGGGGATGCGGTTATCGCCGGATGCCGTGCCTGTCGCGCGCGTGAGTGATGAGAAAGACGACCGCGTGATTCGCGAGCGTCGCTTCAAGATGGGCGGCAACATCGACATCGATGACCTCGGATTGGAAGACATCCGCTCCAATGTATCCGATCAGGAATCAACATCTCCTAACTCCGATTCAAAGCCCGAAATCGATGAAGCTCTAGGCGATGTTTTCGATCCATTCGCCGAAACATCGGGAACCGAAGCAGGAGCTATTCAGGCCGACGGAAGTGTACTATCGGCTCCCGAGGATGATATCGTTACCTCGATGGCGAAAGATGGTGAACGCCGAGTCAATTGGTCACTGATGGTAGCGATGATTTTCGTTTTCAGTGCACTGAGCGTAGTCGCTGGAACGGCTTTCACGCCTCTCGTCTCTCTGATTTTGCTCTTGGCGCTCGCCGTAACCGGCTTCACTCTCGGCGAGCGCTGGGTGCCAAATCCAGACTTGCATCTACTGGGAGTTTCGTGGGTCATCATTTCGATGAAGGTCCTCTATGGGCTTGCAATTGAGTTGAATCGTTGGGAATTAGGTGGAATTTTCCCTATTTCTGTTGAAGCCCTCGCTATCCTATTGATTCTCCTCGTCGCTCTCAACGTCTTCGTCGCCTACCGCCACGATCACGATGCGATTGCGGCCCAAGCAACGTTGGTTCTCTTGGCGATTGGCTCAACGGCGGGCTCGATTGGAGGAGAGGTCGGAGTCGCTGTGATGATTCTCGTCGCAACGCTACTGCTCCACGGACTCGCCTTACACCGAGGCTCTGGTAACTTGGCAGCCCTCGGTGTCGCAGCCTCTAACCTATGGATAGGAATGCACGCCGTCACCAATGGATTCACCGCTGGCTCTCTGGTGATAGAACCCCTCGATACACCACTGATTCTCTTCCTGCTCCTAATGGTAATCACTGGTCTAAACGCAGCCATGGCAGCGCGCTTCGCGCGTGAAGACAATTGGTTCTCTCAGGGATTCAAGGCGGCTGGCTTGGGCCAGCCGGGACTCTGGGGCGTATCGATTTCTCTCGGAATGGTCGGAGCCCTCATGGCAGTCGCTTCCAGCCGAGAGGACTCCGGCTTCGCGCTCGGAATGGTGACATTCCTCGCCGGCGCCTTCGGCGGCTCTTATCTCGTCGTGCGAGGAGTAGAGAAGCTCAGGGTGGCCATTCCATTATTGGCAGGTGGAATGTTATTCTCGCTGCTTCTCATCTTTGGGGATTTAACTGAATCCATCTCACTTTTCGACCGCTACGAAACTTTCACTATCTTTGCTACGATTCTTACCGGATTCGTCATGCTGCGTGACCAAAACCGCGTGACTGACCGCGTTCTTTGGGTAGGTTCAGTCGGCGTTCTGGTGCTCGTAGTAATTCTGATTCCAGCCGAGTCTAAGGCCGCTGGCGGCGACGGTGGATTGGCTCTCCTAGCTTTGCTGACGACGCTGCACATCGGAACTGCCGTGCTCGCTGTGATACGCAAGGCCCCCTCGCTCGCGGGCGCTACAGTTCTGCTGCCGTGGGCTTGGGTATTGTTGCAGGAAATTGTCATCGAGGCGATTCGAACTGTGATGATAACGAATGGGTGGTCCGACCCGGGAAATTTGATTGAACTGGCTCCGATTCCATTCGCCATCTATCTTGTAATCTCGGTCGGATTGATGCTCATAGTCAATCTGCAGATGGGGTCGACTGGGGTCAATCTGGCAGCAGGATTCCTCGGAATCACCGAAATCTCGGCTTCGATTCGTGATTCCGGCGCTCTGCAATTATGGTCGATGGGACTCTGGCTGCCGATGATCACAATCATCGTCATGGCACATGCTGGAGGATTCACCGCCCTCACTTTACTCGTAGTCGTCGGGGCGGTGTCAGCGGCCCATCTTGGGGCTGAATTCGTTGGACAGAGGCTAGGAGGCGCAGTGGCGTTGCTGGCGATTATCGCTGTCAGCGCTGCGATGCTTGGGTGGAAACACGGGCTTGACGAAATGTGGGTTCTTCTGATTCTCGTTGCGACCGGATCAATTCTCTATCGCGGAGAGCCCGATGACGAGCCTCGATTCACCAATGGGATCGCTCTGATGTCATTGCCACTCCTAATCGCCATCTCAACAAATGAGCCGGCGAGAATACTCGAGGCGACCGACTCTCTTCCTGACCTCGATATTTCTCTCACAGCAGTTGCCAGCACTGGTGCGGTGATGGCGATTTATCTCCCGCGCGCGGAAAAGATGGAGAAATTGCTCAAGCCGGCCGCGGCGGCACTCTGGTTGTTGGTAATCACCATCGGTCTCTCAGTGCAATTGAACAACGATACAGCAACCATGGCCGGGCTAGGCCTTTTCGCACTCAGTTCGCTATGGTTAGTTGCGCGCGGAGAGATTCGCGCTGAGCTGAAATCGATTACCCAGCGCGACGAGCGCTTGGCGATGGTAGGCCGCGAGGCTGAAGTCATGCTAAGTGGAGGCGCGGGGGGAATCGATGGATATGACCCGCGACGTGCAGAACTCGAAGCCAAGCGAAAGAAGCGACGCGACCTCACATCAGCAGACGATGATGCTGATCTCTACACAACCGATGTCTCGCACCGACCGACGATTGTACTCCTAGTCCTCATTCTCATTCTCGGTGCGACAATCGTTTGGGGAATGCTGTTCGCTTCCTCCCCAATCGTCCTTCTAATCGCAGGAGTTTTCGCAACACTGCTCGTCACCATCGCTCGTCTAAGGACAAAACAACTCGAACTCGACTTACCGACTGTTCTCGGTATGGAGATGCCGATTGCATACGCGATTATTGGATTGACTTTAGCCCTCGTCGCCGGTCATATCGGCCCCGGTGGAAGTAATGCACAATTGCTCGATATGGCCGTCGTGACAATTCTCATTCTCCAATTCGTCATTATCTCTCTTTACCGACAGGACAACCTTCTCGACCGAATCCCAATCGCTCTCGATTGGTTCGTCCTGCCTTTGGTTCTCGGAAGATTACTCGGGGCGGTGATGGTTGAGTCACTTCCTGCCCCGTTCACCGTCGATCCACTCGACGGTGATTTCATCGAATGGCAGATTCCATGGCTTCTACTCGAAACCCTCCTCATATTCACGATTGGCATTGATGCAATGATTGACGCTCGCAGGACGAGCGTCGGTCGAGATTCACACCAATCCAGCTCTGGTCGAGGAATGCGAACCCTCGCAATCGTCATGATTTCATGGGGACCAGCTGCAATCCTCGCAGTAGCCAACGCTGTTTTGTCGGGACGCAAACATCGTCAGGTCGAAGCAGTCGGATTAGCAATCCTCTGCGCCCCATTAGCCCTGTTTTCTCTCAGCAACATATTGCCAGCAATCGGAGATAATCTCGATTGGATCATCCTTGGAGGAGGGGTGATGATGTTGATTCTGGTCGGAGCGGCGGTACCGATGCGCGATGGTCACTGGACGATGATGGCGGCTGTCGATGGCCATATTCTGCTATTCACTGGTCTTCTATCTGTCAACGAAGCAATGTTCTATCCAGTCGCACTCTTTGCCATGTCGACAACCCTGTGGGTCGTCGGAATCCTTCACTTACGCCGTATTCTGCGAGTTTGGGGGCTGGTCGATTTGGTGCTGGGAAGTGGAGTGGCCTTGCTGATGCTGGGGGCATCGGGCAGCATCAACGCCGGCGGCCTATTCTTGCTGCTCGCGGTCATCGGTGCTGAACTCGCTCTCGTCACTTGGTTGGGACAACGCAACGAGGAAGCCATAATGAGAGACTGACGGCTTAGTGGCGAGTGTGTGTCTTCGTGCAATTGAATTGTTTAATCGACCTGCAGTGATACGTTTTCAGAGCGGATCGAGGAATAACGTCGCATACCAAGTTTGATGACGGGCGGGTGCGGGAACAACACCGTGTCAGGCAGTTGGATATCGGACACCCCTGATGAGGTGGAGCACCCAACCGTGCCACTCGGGATCAATGAAATGGCGATTCCACGCGCCGCGATTCTACTTTCTTTGGCCACCGCGGCGCTACTAATCATCTCAACAATCGTCGTCGGATACAGCGTCTATGACTTCGCCAAGAATAATGAAGATGCGTTCTCAGTGACCGATAAGGACCTACTGAAGGATGAAAATGAGCGATGGTACTGGGAAATCGATCTACTCTTCGATACGTGCGACTCACGTCTTGGAGAGTGGAACTGGCCAGATGTGCTTGCTGACCAAGATGATGTATTTCTCTATCCAGGAGAATTGCGTTGTGATTGGGAGCATCAGGGCGATGGGGACCGAGCCAGCGTTGTAATCTACAACCGAGGGGATCAGACGCTCGACCTCGTGCTTGAAATCGCAGGAGGCGAGGTCGTCTTCGCATCAGAGGGTGATAGCGATATGACGCTCGATCCTATCGAACCTAATGGCACTGCAATCGTTGAGATTGAATTGGAAAGTGAGGTTACCGAGCACGACATCACCATCGAGGCCTCTCACCTGCGAGTTCCTGAGGCCGAAGTCCTGCTCGACGTCCATATCTTCGAGGGAACCGAAGCACGTGAAATTCACGCCAGTGACGGAGATAGCCTCGCAGTCCACTACAAGGTGTGGGACGCCGACACGAATGAGCTGCTGGATGAAGGTGATCTCGTCGTTACAGCGGGAGATGATTCGAATTACATCAAGGGATTCGGTTGGTCGGCGATTGGACTCGACATTGATGAGGATAGAGGACTGATTCCAGGCATCGATACCGGGACTACCCACACAACTTTGCTACCGCCACCAATTGCTTACGGAAATAGCGACGGACACGAACTTCAAGAGTCGTGGTTGCGCTTTGAGTTGAAGGTCGATAGAGCGACCATTTGAGACCACTAGCGCGCGAAAAGGACTTGACCTCGACAAGGGAGCGGAAACCATGAACGAGGAGCCAACCCACTTCGCTCTTCGACCCTCAGATGACCTTGTCAAGCGCGCTTCCAAGGTCGCCAAGGCCAACTCTGCCCGCAAGGGAGAGCCTGCCTTTCACATGACTGAGGACGTGCGCAGGCTCTCTACTCCATGGTCGGTCGCACAGGTGCGGGCGACGCAAATTGAAGCGGCCGAGTTACCCGCCGGAGTGATTCTCGATGCGGCCGCAGGTAGCGGAGTGCAATTGGTAGCATTGACTGCCGGACTAAAGCGACCGGGATTGGCAATCGAACTCGATCCAAATATCGGCCTCTTATGTGCGGCAAATATGCACTCAGCCGGAGAGTCTGGAGACCTCCAGAGATCAATGGACCGCGTATTGGTCGGCGACGGAACCGACGCCGAGAATGCTATCATCGCCTATTGGAATAGTCTGCGAGAGTCTGGAACGAGGGCGCACCCACCAATCGGTATGCTACATCTGGACCCAGCTCGCCCTCGAGACGCACAAAGACATGAAATCGATGAGATGCAACCAGCGATTGGACCATTGATGAAAGCCTGGTCTAAACATCTCGAGATAGGGCCACGCGGACCCGCGGTTCTGCTAGATCTTTCACCAAGACTCAATGAAGACCAACGAGCCCTCGTTGATGCCACTATCGAGACCACCTTCCCCGGTATCACACGAACTTGGGAATACCTCAGCCAAGGAGGTGGTAGAATCGATCGACTCTCAGTCTGGATAGGTTCTCTATCATCCAAATCCCCATCCCGATGTGTGAGAATGGGAAGGAAGAAAATCATGGCTACAATCGAGGGTAAGATTGCTGAATCAGAAGAGGTTTCAATGAGTAAACCTCCGCCATTCGGTGCCCACTTGACAATCGTCGACCCAGCCCTCGTTCAATCAGGGCTGCAAGAGTCCTGGCTCGAGCGAGCCCTGCCTGAAGACGCCGGACACTCATGGCTGCGACTCGATGGTCGTCGCCCACTCCTCATCTCCACAGAGCGCCTAAACAAAGATGAGGAAATCGACGCCTTTGTTGTCGCCAGCGGAGAAATTGTCCAGCATAGACTCACGCCTCCTGAATTGCACACCATCGAGCAGACGGCGGCGGCGGCAGCTCGCAACGGAGTTGGGAAAATCACCCTGCGCTGTAGCCTCGATCCCGACCTTCACCCAACCCTCCAGCGCAGGCTCGATAAATCGATGAAGGAATTCGATGGAGCGAACGGATTCATGGTCGACCTCGATCTTGAGAGAGGCAGTGGTAGCCACACGCTCTACATCGTCTGCAAACATGCTTGAAAAATAGCAAAAACACACCTGAAGAAGAAAAAATACCGGATTCTGGGCCAACCTGGTAAATTCTCACCTCTTCACGCCCCGTAGGGGCGGCCGTCTCCTTCAAATATGGAGGGCAGGTCGGCGGGATGCCCTTTGAGGGCCATCGGGCAACCGATGAACACGGGGGAACCGTACTATGGCAAAAGTGAATGAAGCAGAACTAGGAGAGGATTTCTCCTACATCCTGAGGCTCGCCGACTCTGACATCGATGGTCTTCGACCGATTGCGCAAGGCCTGACTTCCATCCCGGGAGTCGGAAAGCGATCGGCCGGACAGATTTGCCGCATGGCAGATATCGAAGGCAGTAAACTCGGCGGACATCTGTCCGATGAGGAACAGAACAGGATTCGAACAACAATTGACGAATACGCGTTGAACGTGCCTTGGTGGCTCGTCAACAGACAGCGCGACCTGCAGTCCAATGAGGATGCACACATCATCGGAACCGAGGTCAAATTGACTAAGAAAGACGATGTTGCACGCTTGGCTGCAATCAAGACTTACCGCGGAATACGCCACCGCAGCGGCCACAAGGTCCGCGGACAGCGCCTGCGCAGTAACGGTCGCAGCGGCAGCACACTCGGTGTGCAGAGGAAGAAGTGAGGTGATTAGATGGGCCATCCTAAGTTTGCAAGACCAAAGACACAGACACCCGCGCACCCGTGGAAGGCTGCTCGAATTGAGGAAGAGCATGCTCTCAAGGAGCAATTCGGCCTCAAGCGAGTAGGTGGAATGCGTGAGATTTGGAGAGAGAAGTCCGCTCTTCGCCGTCACCGAAACCAAGCTATGAAGCTCATTGGGCGAGTCGACTCCTCTGAGGGGCACTTCGCTCGCGAGAAGACTGACCTCGTGACCGCTATGGTCCGCAAGGGTCTGCTCGCGGAAGGATCTAGCATCGATGATGTTCTACAGATTACTGTCGAGCACATGCTATCTCGTCGCCTCCAGTCGGTTGTTTACTACCGCGGCCTCGCACCATCCATGCGAGCTGCTCGAAACATGATTGTTCACGGTCACATCTCGATTGGTGAGCAGCGCATGACCGTTCCTGGCTACAAGATTCTACGCGATGAGGAAGATAACCTCCAGTACAGCGCTAATTCGCCTTATCTCAACGATAACCATCCATTCCGTGTGGAAATGGAGCAACTGCGCATTACACGTCAGAGTGAAGATGAGGAAATTGAGGAAGTCGGAGGCGTACGTGCCACGACCGATAACGACGAATTCGTCGAACAAATCAAGGCCGAGGCGGAGAAAGCTCCAACTGTCGAAGATACAATCCCAGAAGGAGGCGATGAATGATGGGTCACAAGGCGATTCTACATATTTTCAGCACTTACAACAATGTGCTGATCACCGCAACTGATCTCACCGGAGCCGAGACTTTGGCGAAGGTCTCCGGTGGACAGGTCACCAAGAAGGGCAGCGATGCCGGTGGCCAATTCGCAGCAACCCGAGCCGCCGAGCGCATCGCTGAGATGCTCTCAGAGAAAGAATTCGACCAAGTCATCGTGAAGTATCGCGGTGCCGGTGGAAACCGCTCTCACAGTGCTCCAGGCGCCACCGCGGCAATCCGTGCTCTGACTCGTGCAGGCGTACAGATTACTCGCATCGAGGACGTCACTCCTATCCCTACTGATGGGACCAAAAAGAAGGGCGGACGAAGGGGCCGTAGGGTCTGAGGTGATTTGAAATGGTAAAGATGGAAGTAATCGAAGAAGGGCCGGAGAATATCAAAATCCTGCTCAAGGACAGCGACCGCGCTTATGCAAATGCTCTGCGTCGTACTCTCATGTCAGACACCCCAAAAATGGCCATCGAAGTCGTCCGATTTCAGATGGGATCATTCGACCTCTGCCTATCGTGCAGTCACCTGAATCCCGCAGCCGCAGCTCGTGAATCTGCGGGCGGAACTGGCTGTAATCAGTGTGAAAAGAAGTTGGAGAAGGAAGGAGTAGATTTCACCGTTTGGGAGACCAACGGCCCTCTGCCCGACGAGATGATTGCTCAGCGCCTAGCAATGGTGCCAATCCCAACCAACCACGAACAATTCCACTATCAGGAAACTTGTCCTAACTGCAAGGACCTCATTCCCGAAGACCGTGGTTGCCCTGCTTGCAATATGATCTACACTTGCAAGGCATTCGGCAGCCCTGAGGGAACTACCGTCACCGCAGGAGACATGATCTATCTCGGTGACGAGAGCCTTGAGATTCCGGAGCACTACCGATCGATTCCGATCACTAAGTTGTACAAGGGACAAATGCTCGAGTTCTACGCCACCGCAGTGATGGGGCGTGGCAGTCAGCATGCGAAGTGGTCACCAGTCTGCGGCGTCGGATTCATTCCACGACATGTTGGAATTCTCAACAACAAGAGCAAGGCCAAGATTCTCTGGGGACTCAACCTCTCGATTACGGCCAAGGATTTCGACAAAGAAGGACGCCTCGAAGATATTTCCAAGGTTGAGACACTCATCAAGGAACTCTACCACGTTGGCGATGGAACCGAGAAGAAAGGCGATTTCAAGGAAGCTATCACCATCGAGGAAGTTCCTGGAGAGTACATCTTCAGCTTCGAGACAGATGGCTCGATGGATCCACAGACTGCGCTGAAGATGGCTTCTGCTTCTCTCTCAGCGACTTTCAATTCACTCGGCGAAGACCTCGCTGCGGTCCTCTGAAGCCGACGCAGGCTTCTTGCATCACCTCGGAGATGAGGTTGTATGGCAACGGTGCTCGGTCGAGGGACCTGCGGCGGTCACGTGACCCTGCTATTCACAGTCGATGACCTCGATGATGACCCGATTCGACAGGGCAGCCGAGGAGCTGGCTTGTGTTTGTCCGATGGCTCAGAGGCTGTTGCTCGTGGTGAATCGGGAGACTATTCATTGCGCGTGAGATTTCTCGATGGCGACGGTGATACGCGGATGTTTCAGCAGGTTCTCGACCTGCTGAAGGACGAAATCGCAGAATTTGGCGAGATGAGTTGGGATATTTCCATTCGCAATCATTTGCCGTCCTCGCAGGGATTCGGTATGTCAGCTGCAGGTGCCGTGGCGGCTGCAGCTGCTTTTCAGAGAGCTTTGGGGTTGCCACATGAGGAGAGTTTGCGTCGTTCGTATATGATCGCACACAGGATCGAGCGAACTAATTCAACTGGACTTGGAGATGTCACTGCGCTCGCAGCCGGTGGTGTCGAGCGACGACTCGTGCCCGGTTCACCATACTCTGGAGAAAAGCTGGATAATGGCCCTGGCCGAGCTGAAGGTTGGAGTGAAGGAACACCAGTGGTTCTCGCATGGCGCTCAAGCCCGGGCCGACATACGTCTGAATACATCAATAATCCAGATTGGAAACGATTGATTAGCGAGGCGGGTAAGGCTCAGATGGATTTCCTTTCTGAGGGAGAATGGGACGTCTCGCGCTGGAAGGAATTACTAGATTCAGCAGAGGCATTCGCAAGTGATTCACGCCTCATCAACGATGCAGCTCGCGCAACCCTCCTCGAGTCCGGACAGAATGCCAGTGAGCGCGCCGGCCTAGCAACACAGACAGCGGTTCTATTGTGCATGCTCGGCGAGAGTATTGCCATCGTACCTCGTGATATAAATGGCTCGCAGCAACTCGAATCACTGCTCGCAGAGCTCGAAAAAGAAGGTCTCGAATCTACCCTCACTAGAATTGGTCAAACAGCCTGATTACCAACAAGAGTTGGGAATCAGGAGTGCCGTCCACCGGCCCGCTTCTCGTGAAACTCAGCTAGCGGGGTCAAATCCAATGGGCTAGCATCCAGCAAAATTGCACCATTCAATTTCAATGACTCAGTGAAGCCATGGCGGTAGACAATAGCCCCCTGTCCATACTCGTTGACATAACGGTCAACCTGTTTCTGAGTTTTCTTACGCGGGAATCGTAAATCAGCACCAAAGAAATGCTTGGCATCAATCCAAGCGCAAGGCACACCATTGATTCGAAGATCGTCGAGCAGAAGAAGATCAGGAGTAACTATTGCTCGACCTTCTGATTGCTTTTGCTCCTTGAGCAATTCCTCTTGGCGGCGAAAGCGTATGTCGAGGAAGTCGAAGTGGGCGCAAAGAATGTCCTCAAACACCTCAGCAGCAGTCTGAGTTTCGCTTTGGTTCACTGAACTAACCTTGTCAGCCTCCTCAGCCTTGGCGAACTCCTGATGGTCTCGCTCGCTCATTCGAGTCGGATTCTTCAGCGTCTCCTTGATCCGATTTTTCGACCATCCTCGACCGGTCAAAATTGCACGGAACGTATTGACAGGAGGGGCATCAAAGCGCTTTGCCAAAGTGAGAACTCCCTCGCCGTTTTCGTAGCGGCGGCGGAGTTGATTTGCATTTCGCATAAGGCGTCCATGGGAATGAACTGATTTCTCCTGATTCAGCGCACCACGAAGCGATAGGGCTTGTTCAATAGTAATCGGGAAGTCCTCTATTTCACTTCTAATTTCATTCACCCGTTGCTCTGGAAGGAAGCCGAATTCACCCGGTCGGCACACGATTTCACCAACCTGTTTCTGGATTTTCTTCGGCACTGCGTTAGTCCGCCAACGGAGTGGTTTCTCTGCAGGAGGAGGGTCGATATTGGCAGGCATTCCCATTGGAGGTGGAGACTGTTTGAAGCGGGATAGCGCACGCTCGACCGCTTCGGGGTCTCCTTCTGACCACGGTCGCGGTTTCGCTCCGTTGGTCGACTTCTTTCGCGACCGACGTCTTCTACGGCGGCCGCCGCCTTCCTTATTCTCACTCAACGCGATGAGCCACCGACCGGCCGCCCATGAACCCTCGCGCTGTAGGTGGAGGAATTGACTAGCCGAATGTATAGCGTGAAGAGACTAAGTTGGTTACTGAATATCAAATCTGACGCTTACGATTGCGGGCGTAAATGTCGTAGACTGCATCGCGCAATGGGCGCGGAACCAACCAGATAATGGCGCCCAACCGGTATAGGAGTGGGAGTTGGAGAAGTATGTGGATGACTGCTGATGATCGGGCGAACCAGCGGCCGGATTCATCAATTAAGAAGACCGAATCAAGGTCGGCGAGAGCTGGTGGACGCTCGACTAAGAGAGCCTCTCCCTCGGGCGTCTCCTGCGCGACAATGGAGATACGACCTGCCTTGTCGCGCTTGCCGATGAATGCCGCCCAGCCAGTGCAAACCGGACAGAATCCATCGATTAGAACGATTGATTGGGAGCTTGCTGTCATTAGAATCAACACCGAACCTCATACGAATGCGATACCAGGTTCGAGCGGGAAGGCGACCCTCGCCTTACCACCGACATCCTCGCCTTCCCCAACTGGGTAAGCAACGACCGATTCTACGTCTAGAGCAGCGGCGATGAAATCTGCAGCCGCATTGATCACGTCGTTCTCAGCCAAGCCGCTCATCACCAATTGCTTCTCGCCGTCGGACCAAGTGTGAATTCTGCCTCGACGCTTCTTCGAGCCCATCGATAGGGCCATCCAAGTCTGGAAAATCTCTCCTCGAAGAGCCTCTTGAGCAAATATCGGTAGAGATTTGAGATGGTCTTGGCCCTGACGCTTGAAATCAAATTCACTAGCAGCCAAGCCGACCGCTTCACGTGCCAACTCGCCCTTCCAAGCGGCAGCAGTCTGAATCACAACTCCAGTAATTGGTGCGTCCGAGTGACGCTCGGCCAACCCACGCAGATTACGTCCAGACTCGATCACTCCGCGCAAGTAAGCCTCTCGCGCGAGCACCGCAACATCAGAGGAAGAATCGCCAGCCAAATCAGCGGAAGCTGAATCGAATTCCATATCATGACTCGCGAGCATCTCATCCATCCCAAGTTCAGCCCAGAATTCCTCTGCGATGTGAGGTGTGGCCGGAGCTAACATAGGAGCCCATCCAGCCAAAAAGCGCCGCGCAGTAGCCCGGTCAGCGCCTCCGCGTCGCAAATACCATTGCCAATCAGCAAGCATCTCGAAATGGCTCGCCATAACTCCCTCGCGTAGACTCACATCATCCATACAAGCGTGCCATCGTGTCTGATTCGCACGCAGGCGAGCCAGTAACCATTCATCCATAGGACCTGGTGCATCTTCCAGCGAATTGCCTGTATTGAAAGCGTCAATTATCGAACAGAGTTGTTTGTAGTTAGCCAAAACTGCATTGTCAGACCAGTCCATCCCAGCCTCCGGATTAGCTCCGAAGAGAATGAAAAGACGAACCGTATCAGCTCCGAATTTCCCTACCATTTCACCCGGACTAACTGTATTTCCGAGACTCTTGCTCATCTTTGCCGAACGCGTACTCAAACCTGCTCCGCACGTCGGACAATCGCCTCCGAAATTCTCGATATGGTACTCCGTATTGCAATCAGAACAGAACGGGGCGGGCGCGTTGAGCATGCCTTGGCAGACTAAGCGCCCGAAAGGCTCGCCGATCGAATTCATGCCGAGAGCGCGCGTCGCCTTGGTGAAGAAGCGGGCATACAAGAGATGCATAACGGCGTGTTCGATTCCTCCAATGTAGAGGTCCACGCCGCCATCCAGCCAGTAATCAACCGCTGAGCGGTCGAAAGCCTGCGAGTCATTTGCAGAATCTGCGAAGCGTAGGAAATACCAAGATGAATCGTAAAAAGTGTCCATAGTATCAGTCTCGCGACGAGCGGGACCGTTGCACTGCGGACATGTTGAGACAAGGAATGATTCGCTAGCCGCGAGGGGGTTGCCACTCTCCTCCCAACTGAAAGTAACATCGAGAGGTAATTCGACAGGGAGTTGATCGTAAGGCACTGGCACAACTCCACAAGCCTCGCAGTGAAGCATTGGAATCGGCGTGCCCCAGAAGCGCTGTCGGCTTAGCAGCCAATCCTTGAGCCGATACTGAACGGTGCCCTGTCCGGTTCCCTCAGCCTCCAGCGCAGAAATCACCGCAGCCTTCGCTTCGTCACCAAATAGCCCATCAAACTCAGCCCGTGTCGAATTAATCATCCAACCTAGACCATCGAAAACGGGATTCTCCTCAACGCCCTCACCGCCCTCGCGTCGAGACAAAACTGGCTTCACTGGAATTCCGTATTTCTTGGCAAAGTCGTAATCGCGCTGATCGTGACCAGGCACGGCCATCACAGCTCCAGTTCCGTAACTGGCGACAACGAAGTTGCCGGCGTAGATTGGAATCTCTTCGCCGGTCAGGGGATTGATTGCAGAGCGACCGAGTGGAACACCCTTCTTTTCCTTCAGCATGTTGATTCGCTCGAACTCGGATAGCTTGGCGCACTCATCAGCAAGAGTTCGCCATCCAGCCTCATACTCAGTCCCGGCAACAAGAGGCTCGCAAAGCGGATGCTCGGGTGAGAGCGTCACGAAAGTCACGCCAAAAATCGTGTCGGGGCGTGTAGTGAACGCCCCGATAATGGCGCTCTCACCATCAACTTCACCGGCAACAGGAAACTCGATTTGAGCGCCATGAGATCGTCCAATCCAGTTGCGCTGCATCGCTTTCACATTCTCAGGGAACTCGATGTGGTCCAATTCATCGAGCAACTCATCGGCGTACTCAGTCATGCGGAGGAACCACTGAGCCATGTCCTTCTGAACGACCTCGAGACCACATCGCCAGCAGCGATTATTCTTCACCTGCTCATTGGCAAGCACAGTATCACAATCGTCGCACCAATTGACTGGAGCAAAGCGTCTCTCAACCAACCCAGCCTCATTGAAACGAAGGAAAAGTTCCTGATTCCAGCGATAATACTCAGGCGTCGACGTAGCGAACGTCCTTCGCCAATCGTACGAATATCCCATCCTTTCCTGATCAGCACGTATCATCACGATGTTACGCTCTGTCACGGAGTGCGGATGTCCGCCTTCCTTCTTCGCAGCATTCTCGGCGGGCATCCCGAAGGAATCGTAGCCCATCGGATAGAGGACATTCTTGCCCATCAAGCGTTGGAAGCGAGCCATAGCATCGCCAATGGAGTAGTTGCGTACATGACCCATGTGCATGGAGCCAGAGGGGTATGGGAACATTTCGAGGCAGTAGAACTTCGGACGTGAGTCATCGACTTCCGCTTCAAACAAGCGCGCCTCTTGCCAGCGTGACTGCCAGCGCGTCTCGATATCTTGTGAATCGTATGCCATCATCTTCACCCCAATCGAAATGGGAGCCCTCTCAGGCTCCCAAGCTAAGCAGCAGGCCGAGCGAATCGCCCGCCGCGAAGGTTGGTGAAGCAGGCATTCGCGCCATGCGCCAGCGTCATGCCGTCTCGCTTTCAATGCACCCCTGAGAAAACGAGTTCGAAAGGAGATTATTCCTGAGAATGAAAGAGTCTAGTGTAAATCAATGGGTTTCTACTTAGATCGATAGTTTATACTCCCCCTTTCATGTTATAACTCGAACTTGTTCTAGTCCCCACATGAATTGGAAGTATACGTTAGGTGCTGGTGCCGGAACTGGGGCAACTTTGGCAACATTGGTGGCGGTGCTAATGGTGATGATTGGACTAGAACCTCCAAACTTTTCAAGCGCTTTAGCCATTTTTATTGCTATGATATTGACTTCCGCATTTGTAGTTAAAAAAATATCACAACGAATTGGATTCTGTGAACCAACCCTGAAGCAATTAATTCCAGTCTCATTTCTAACTTTCTTATTACCTATATTGGGGGCATCTTTCGGAGCACCGAATAGTGACTTGGATACAATAGTTAGTATTATTTTACTAGGAACTGCAGGTGGAGTTTTCTGGTCAAGTCCTTTCGCATTATGGTCATTTATTAGCGAAAGAAAATTGACAATAGAAGAGGAGTAAAACTTGCAAAGCCCACACTGAGGCGTATGTGGAGTGGGTACCCATGCAATTAGGGGTAATCGCCATCGCTATGCGGGAGAAGCCCCTCGCCAGCCTCAATGCTTGCCGACGGAGAGTTCGACATACACATCGATGAGGCCGGTATCGAAGTCTGGGTAACTCAGATGGGCGCATACATGAACATGAATACAGCGTGGATCGATAGAGAAAACGGAATCGTCGCAATCACTGATCCATTCGATTCCGACCGCTGGGTCGAGGCGCTTGAACAACAAGGCCTACGCCCGACCCACCTACTCTACACGCACACGCACCGCGATCACACTGCAGGATTCGCGCGGATGCTCGAGCTCGTTCCAGAGGTGGAAGTTTGGGGGCACTCTGAGTCGATTAACGAGTCACTGCTTGCGCGTGTCGTCTTCGGAAGAATTTCGCTGACGCATCAGTGGAGTCACGAATCGAATTCGACAGTCGAATGGTCAGCCGGTGGCATCTCACTCGCCGTCACACACTCCCCCGGCCACGCGCCCGGACACTGCACACTCCACGGACATGGGGTGTATCATGCGGGCGATTTGCTGTTTACCGCAGGTTCGGGCAGGGTTGACCTGCCCGGCTCTGATCCCGCGGCTCAAACAGCTTCTCTGCTATTCGCGCGGGGGCTTCTTCGTGAGCTGGATTCCAATTGGAGGTTGATTCCTGGGCATCGATATGATTGGGTCGATGGTTCTACGCCAGATTGGGTCACCATTGGTGAGGCGCTTGCGCACAATTACGCTCTGAACATGCTCTGAGTAGAACGATTTCGATTGTCGTCATTTTCGAAGGCGGCGGATGAATTTTGTAATCATCGCGAGGCCTGCGAAAAATCTCCAAGCGACTCTGAACGTGTCGATGATTTTGCCCATTTCAATCACTCAGTCTTGTCGTAACGTGTGTTGGCCACACCGAGTTCCTTGGCAGCAGCCGCAGTCGTCCCAGCATCCAGCGATCCGTCCTGCTCAAGGGCTGAGAGTGCTGCTACGACGATGCTCGCGGTATCGATTTCGAAGAAGCGACGCAGAGAGTCTCGCGTATCTGAGCGCCCATAACCATCGGTGCCAAGCACGACGTAGCGTCCGCCAACCCAGCGCTGAATCATCTCAGGGACCGCTGCGATGTAGTCTGAGGCGGCGACCGTTGTCGTCTCGTCGCCGAAGCACTCGGCGACGAAAGCACTCTGCGGATTCTGTGGGTCGAGGCGGGTTGCTCGCTCGGCCGCAAGTCCGGCTCGGCGCAATTCGCCGTAAGAAGGAACAGACCAGATTTCCGCTCTGACACCGCGGCCAGCTAGCATCTCGGCCGCCTCTTGCACATGCGAGAGAATCGGCCCGGAGCCAAGCAAACGGATCATCGGGCCGTCTCCGGCGCTAGCCTCACTCAACCGATAAGCGCCGCGAATCAAATCCGCATCAATCCCAGCCGGCTTTGCCGGCTGTTGCTCATTCTGATTATACAGCATAACGTAATGGAAAACATCCTGCCCCTGTCCCCACATCTCATCGATACCATGCTGGATGATTGTCGCCAATTCGTAAGCGTAAGCAGGATCCCAAGCGCGGCAGGATGGTACGGTGCTGGCGTGAAGTAGCGAGTGACCGTCCTGATGCTGCAATCCCTCGCCATTGAGAGTGGTTCGACCAGCTGTGGCGCCCATCAAGAAGCCACGAGATCGCGCGTCAGCAGCCTGCCAAATCTGGTCATTAACCCGCTGGAATCCAAACATCGAGTAGAACACATAGAATGGAAGCGTAGGCGTTCCGGCGTGGGCGTATGAGGTTGCACTGGCTATCCAAGAAGCGATGGAGTTGGCCTCTGAAATTCCTTCCTCAAGAATTTGGCCGCTTGTCGATTCCTTGTAATTCATCAGCATTTTGTGGTCAACAGGAGTGTATTGCTGACCGAAAGAAGAGTAGATTCCGAACTCGCTGAACAACGGATCCATTCCGAAAGTTCGCCCCTCATCTGGGATAATCGGTACCACCAGCTCTCCAATTTCTGATTTCATCAAATTTCGCAGAAGACGAACGAAGACCATGGTGGTGGAGACCTTCTGGCCTTCGGACGTGCCCTCGTCGAAAGCGGAGTAAGTCTCCTCACCAGGGAGGTTTTGCTCAATCGGTGGGGCTCTGCGCTCAGGCAGGTAACCGCCGAGTTGAGTGCGTCGTTCGTGCAGGTATGCTAGGGCTTCACTATCCTCCTCGAATTGGTGGAAGGGATCGTCTTGGAGGTTCTCATCAGGGATTGGAATACCGAGGTCGTCACGGTATTGCGTGAGGTCCTCGAGACTCATTTTCTTCTTCTGATGAGTGGTGTTCCTTCCTTCAAAGGAGTCGATTCCCCAGCCTTTGACGGTGTGTGCAAGTATGACGGCTGGCTTGTCGGATTGTTTTGCTGCGTGGTAGGCGGCCCAGACCTTGATTGGGTCGTGGCCGCCGCGGCGCAATTGGCCGATTTGGGCATCGGTAAGAGAGGCTCCGAGGGCATCAAGTTCGGGATTGCCAGTGAAGAATTCTGTACGGAATTCGGCGGGTTCGAGTATACTCATGCGCTGGAAGTCGCCATCGGTAATCGATTCGAAGCGTGCGAGTAGGGCTCCTGTTGCATCTTGGGCTAAGAGCCGGTCCCAATTCGAATCCCAGAGGACCTTGAAAACGTCCCAGCCGGCTCCGCGATAGAGCCCTTCAAGCTCTTGCACAATCTTTGCATTTCCACGAACCGGGCCATCCAGTCTTTGCAGATTGCAATTGACGATGGTGATTAGATTGTCGAGTTTCTCGCGGCCAGCGACGGCTATCGAAGCGATTGCTTCTGGTTCATCCATCTCGCCGTCGCCTAGGAAGCTGAAGATAGTGGATTCAGAGGTGTCTGCGAGTCCTCGATTGTGCAGGTACTTCCAGAAGCGTGCGTGCATCACTGCTGAGAGTGGGCCGAGCCCCATCGATACCGTTGGGTACTCCCAGAACTCGGACATCAGTCGAGGATGTGGGTAAGATGAGAGCCCGTCTACGAAGGCTTCCTGACGGAAGTTTGCCAATTGCTCTCGGGTAAGACGTCCCTCAAGGAAAGCTCGAGCGTAAATACCCGGGCTACCATGACCCTGGATGTAGAGAGCGTCGCCGATTCCGTTGCTATCCTTACCGCGGAAAACGTGATTGAAACCCACCTCGTAGAGGGTTGCCGATGAGGCGTAAGTCGAGATATGTCCACCGATCCCGTCGATGCGGCGATTAGCATCAGAGACGATGACTGCGGAGTTCCAGAGAATCGAATTTAGGATTTCTCGCTCGGTCTTTAGGTCGCCAGGGTAAGGTGGTTGCTGATCCCAAGAAATTGTGTTGACGTAAGGTGTCTGGGCGATTGGAGCAATCTCGACATCGAGGTCAATTGACTCCGCCATAACCTCGTGAAGTAGCATACGAGCTCGCTCGATTCCATGAGCATCGACGACCGAACGAAGGGCTTCCAACCACTCGTCTGTCTCCTCCGGGTCAATGTCTGGAAGACGTTGCCTGTGATTGACCGACATCGCTGTCACCTGCCCTATGGGCAGGTCTGCCGAACTTACGGCCTGTTTTGAATGGTCGCGTCTTCAACGGCCCTCATAGAGGGCCGGTATCAGGACCAATTGAGATGAGATGACACTCGTGAGGAGTACGGACTCCTGCGACGGTTATCGCTGAATCTCCCGTCACGCAGCGACTACCTCCCCATTGTCTCACAGTGCGCTCAACGGTTCGCTTTCCAGGCGCATTATTCGGGTCGACCTTGAGTTCGACGGATACCGTCTCAAGGTCGCCAAGCCAGCGCAGTGCAGCTTCGATTGCGCGACCTGCCACACCCCTGCGCTGCTCAGAAGATCTGACCCAATATCCGAGATTCCACTCGGCCTCGGCCGAGCGAGTGATGCGGTCGAATCCAAGCAAGCCCAAGACCGCTTCATCCCATGGCCGAATCAATACCCAGTGATGCATCCGACCAACGCGCCCAGTACGCTCGGTTTCATCGAGAAAATCGGCTATCTGCGGCTCGATTTCATTCTCAGGGAGAATCCACGGCATAGCCCTGCTAACCTCGGGCCAAGTCTCTTCGAAAGCCTCGAGCAAATCGCGAGTGTAAGTGGTGTTCGCCGGGCGCATTACGAGCTCATCGTCGACCATAATGGTCGTCGTCGCGCGCAGTTGCATATCGACTGCGCTGGCACGCACCCGCATTACGGCTGCGGCTAAACGAATCATCCGAATTCTAGTGATTTCAGGGTCGCAATTTGGCCTTCGCCGCCTGCACGTCTTTGTCATCGGGCTCGGCCTCGACAGCTGCAGCAATCATCTGGTCGACGGCCGAAGCCCGTCCAACTCTCTGCAATAACGCGCCGATTGGATAGAGCAATTTGGTCCGGTCACCCAAGTGAGGCCCGACCTCATCGAGAAGGACCATCACCTGTGCCACATTTTTGCGCTTGGCCTCCTCCATCGCTTCCTTAATCTTCAGAGCGACTTCTCTATTCGGCCATTCTTCCTGTTGCGGCCACGGCCAAAATCCATTGTTTTCCGGCATATCCAGAGCCTCATTGGCCTGAGCGATGTGAGGCATTGTCGGAATTTTCGGTATTCGCGGGATTCGTGGTGGACTTGCTCCACCATCGAAGGCCGCATCCATTGGATCGACACTTTTGGCGACGGTTGGATTTGGAGGTGGGGGCATTCCCGCAGGTGCGGCAGGAACCACAATCGGAGGTTGAGGAGCTGTTTTTGGCACTGGTTCTGCCTCAGACTTCGGCTCAGGCACCGGCTCGGCAACTTCCTCAATTTCCTGAGGGCCGGCAATAATTCTAGCAGCGAGTTCGGCCTTGGTTCCGGATGGTGAGAGGCCTTCTGCCTCGGCCATTTCTACCAATTCGACCTTCTTCAACAAGAGTAATGATTTCTCGGTAATCTCTGTTGATTCGACCTGCGTCTCGACAGCCACCTCAGGTTCGGCTTCAGATTCTTCCTCGGCATTCTCGGGCTCGGACTCAACCTGAGGCTCTATCTCCGGTGATTCCTCTACCGAAGGAGCGGGTTTCTCCGCTGCCGGCGCTGGCTCGGAAAAAGAGCCATTTCGATCAGGGATCGCATCGGCGGCAACGACCTCAACGGTCTCCGCCGATTCAGCAGTCGGTTGAATGAGTTCAATCTGCTGAGATGGAACTTCTTCAAGGGGCTCAGGCTCGCTCTCCGGCATCTCAAATTTGGTGACAAAGGCCGGAGCATCCGCTGCAGTTAGTTCGTAGTCCCCCTCTTCTTCGTCGACCGGATCAGGATTATCTACAGTCATCGCGAAAGTCGGGTTTCCACTGACTTTGATTCCGTCGTCCTTGCCATATTGTTCGACATCGATTGTGACATCATCCATGGTGAAAGTACCCTTCGACCAATCGATGACCTCCTCCTCTTCATCTTCATCAAAATCGGCTAGCAATTCGTCGAAAAGAGTACCTGCTTCTTTGTCATCGATAGAAGCTACCTGCTCGAATGCAGCCTTGCCCAATTGGTACATACATTGGGAGCACTGCATCGTATCCTCAGGATTCAATGTGTGACACAGTGGGCATTCAACAGTCGGTCCGGCTGCCCCCTTACGCCAGTTCTTGAACTTGTCAAATACCATGACCGGACCTCTACAGACGAGGGCGTTCGGCCGTGTTCCGCGTATAACCCTCACCCGCCGTTGTAAACGGCGAACTTCAGACTCAGTATTTTCTCTAACTCGGCGAAACGTGATGTGGCGCCGGCCGCGCAGGGTGGGTGTGGACTCGGATGGTGGGCTTGCAGCGAGGTTTACTCGCAGCCAGGATCATCACGAAGCATACATGCGGCTGATTCAATGGGAATTGGATGATGAATTAGACGCGACCGAAGAGCGTTTACGGAATTGGTCGCGGGCCAAACTCGCTGCCCACGGACTTGCGCTTTTCGACCTGAGGGCTCGCCCGGATGGCTGGTTATTCGGGCAGCGAATCGTCAAGCTGGAACTCGATGGGCGCGCCAACATGGGTTCACATCGCTTCCGTCAGGGTGACATCGTGATGTTGAGTCGGGGTGATCCTGTTGGTGAGAAGCCCATCGAAGCGATTGTTTCTGACCGCTCGCGAAATCGGATTCGCATCGTTCTGCCAGAATTGCCGAGCGGTCTTCGCAGCGGATTCTGGAGGATGGACCGCGCCGCGAATAAAGTCGCATTCGATAGGATGCGGGACGCCCTCAATTCACTCTTCGAAGAAGAAGGAGGGGCACCCCTTCGAGACCTCCTCCTTGGAACTGTCCATGACCCAGTAGGAACCGCTGGATTAGGGCCGGAACTTGGAGGTGCTAATCGACGCCCTGCGAGCCGACCAGATGATCTGAATGAATCTCAAACAACTGCTTGTGAAGCTGCAGTAAATCAACGCTTGACACTTATCCAGGGACCGCCGGGAACCGGCAAAACCTACACCGCTGTCCGAATCTTACAATCTTGGTCTAGTCAGGAGGTCGGAACGATTCTCGCCGTCGCTGATTCGAATGTCGCGGTCGACAATCTGCTTGAGGGATTGCTCGGGCTTGGAGTTCGCGCAGTCAGGCTCGGGCAGCCGGTGAAGGTCCGCGAGTCATTGCGTGAGGCAACAGTCGATGCACAGATGGAAGGACATCCACTTCGCCGCGACCTAGAGGAGCATCTCGAACTCAATGAGAAATTAGCGCGGCGCATCTCTGGAATGAAAGGCAAAGAGAAGGGTTTGGCGCACCGTGATTTGAATCGTGGCTGGAAGGAGGTGCGTCGTATCGAACGTCAGATGCGCGATGATATTCTCGAACGCGCGCAGGTTCTCTGCTGTACCTGCATCGGCGTCGGCCATCAATTGCTTGACGGACGCCGCTTTTCGCGAGTTCTCCTAGACGAAGCGACCCAAGCCACTGAGCCTGCCAGTCTTGTCCCCTTGGTTCGTGGCGCGAGGCAAATTGTCCTAGTCGGAGATCATCAACAATTACCACCTACAGTCATCAGTCGCCGCGCTGAAAACGGAGGACTGCGCCGCTCCCTCTTCGAGCGTCTGGTCGCCATGGGCATCGAGCCAATTCTACTCAATACCCAATACCGAATGCACCCGGCCATCTCGCAATTTCCCAACCAGACCTTCTACGATGGCCGCCTAATTGACGGTGTCCAAGCCGCTGAACGACCCAATCCGGCAGGACTTCTCTGGAATGATTGGGAGGTACCGATCGCATTCCTTCCAGTCAATGGTGACGAGCTTCTCTCACCCGATGGCGCTTCGAAGGAAAATCCAGCCGAGGCCGGATGGGTCGCCCGCATTCTCGAAGGCCTCCTCGAAGCGGGCGAACTACAACACTCAGACATCGGCATAATCACCCCCTATGCAGGTCAGGTTAGAGCTATCCGCGACGCTATTCCCGAACGCAATGAAGCCGTCGAAGTACGTACTGTAGACGGTTACCAAGGCCGCGAGAAAGAGGTCATCATCTTCTCCTGCGTACGCTCAAATCCCGACGGGAACGTCGGATTCCTCGCCGACCCGCGCCGCCTCAATGTCGCCCTAACTAGAGCGAGGCGCGGGCTCATTGTCATCGGTGACCCTGACACTCTGCGCAACGATGAGACTTGGGGCGCCTGGCTGGCACATATCCGCAGTCGTAACCTTGAGGCGTGGCACATTCTCGGAATGGCTTGAGGAAGCACATGGCTGACCACGACTCACCCATCTCACTGCAGAGCGGAGGCACTCTCGCGAAGCAGATATTGAGCGCAGAAGAAGGTGGCCATTGGCCTGTTCCTGAAGGCACGATTCTAGCATCGGGAGTTCGCAGAACCGCTGCATTGAGCGTCGATGTAGTAATCGTCACAACCATTTTGATGGTAGCAACTCGTTGGCAAATCATGAATGCTTGGAACCTCACACTTTGGGCTTCCTCATCGTTCCACCACGCCCTCGCAATGGTCGCCATTCTCCTTGTCAGCCACTGGCTTTACTGGCGCTGGACTGGATTGTGGCTTTCACGCTCTCTAGGTCAGCGCATGTTTGGCCTAGCAGTGCTGGCTGAAGACGGCTCAGAGATGACCAGCGAGATGTGGGACCAACGCGCTGCACGCAAGTTGGTCTTCCTGATTCCAATTCTCAACCTCGTTCAGGGAATCCGTGAACTTCTGCGAATCTCGCAGCGCCACACTCACCAATCCAATATCGATCTACATGTCGGATCGATTGTGGCGCACAAGGATTCCCTGCCGCCGGCGAACCGCAAGCATATCCGCTGAGTGAGGACAATGGAGCAAGCGATTTCTGACAGTGCCCTCGCTCTGGTCTCCGCTGGTGCATGCATTATCTATCCAACATCGACGCAGCCGGCTCTCGGTTGCATACTAACCTCGGCTGCTCTGGATAATCTATACAACGTCAAAAAACGCCCCAGTGAAATGCCGGTGAGCGTCGGTGTGGTTGACCTTGAACAGGCTGCAAACCTCGTCGAGCTAACTGACGACATCTCTGAGATTCTATCCTCATTTCCCGAGGGCTCTCTTACTATCATCTTACCCGCAAAGGAACCCCTAGATGCGCGCCTAGGTACAAACAAAATCGCCATCAGAGTCGTCGCTCATCCCACTGCAAAAGCCCTGCTGCGAGCGTGTGGACCACTGACTGCAACCTCCGCCAACATCAGCGGCACACCACCTGCAGCAACTTGTGAAGCAGCAGCCGAAACTCTGCGTCAAGCAGGCCATGAGGTGGCTTTAGTGGCTGGAGAAACGCTCGGAGGGGCACCCAGTACGTTGATAGCGTGGTATTCGGTCTGTGATTTACCCGATTGTGCAAGCATAGAGGTGCTGAGAGAAGGAATTGTTCCAGCTAAGGAGGTTATCGCATGGTGGAAGAATCGGACCTCAAACAGTGGCGAGACGCCGGGCATGTAGCCCGAAGAACGCTTGAAGGAATCAAGGGCGAGATCGTCGCTGGCAAAGCTTGGGATGAAGTGATTGATTCTGCAGAACGCTTCATTCGTCGACACGGTGGGACTCCTGCTTTCCCGGTCACTATCTCAGTCAACGACATAGCTGCCCATTACACTACGGATTCTCGACAGAATCCACCCGAAGGATTCGAGGGGGAGATGGTCTTCCAGGATGGCGACCTCGTCAAACTCGATGTCGGTGTGCACATCACTGGAGCTCTAGCCGACAACGCGCTGACAATCGAGGTCGGGAACGGTGGAAATCATACCGATCAGATCAAGGCGGCACGGGAGGCAAGGGATGCTTCAATCGAGAAGATGCATCCTGGGACACCTTGGTGGGAAATCGGTGCGGCTGCGGACCAAGTCCACACCGACGCTGGATTCCAACCAATTCGCAATCTTTGTGGACATGAATTGAAGCGCTGGAATCTACATGCTGGTACATCGATTCCATCCTACGATATCGGGCCGACCGACGCGTCCGGATTCAAGGGCTCAGTCGAACTCGGAAGCGTCTACGCTGTCGAACCATTCAATACAACTGGAAAGAGCGGGATGATCGAGAATATTCCGCCCGCTCATTCGAGCAATATCTTTCGCGTCACCGGAGATATCACCATTCGAAAAGCGATGTTAAAGGGTAAATTGAAGCCGCTTGGTGCGACGATGGCGCGGTATATCGAGGAGCGCTATCACACCCTGCCTTTCGCTGAGCGCTGGGCATATCCTCTACTCGAAAAGCCATTCCCGGGTGAAGAGGAAGACGTTCTACGAAAGAAGTGGAATGCGCTTGTGAAGAAGCTGATTTCGATTCGTTTCCTCGAGACTTATGCTGCTCTGCGCTGTGAAGATCGAGGAATGATTGGTCAGTTCGAACATACTGTCTGGATAACTGAGGGTGGGCCTGAAGTGCTCACCATCGAGTGATTCGCCCGATATCTTTCGCCATAGCGGAATCGTCGACGTAGTGCGGTTTCTGAAACTTAACAGGCGCTCAGTGTATCGTTCTATGGTCTTGGAGCGGCTTTTCGCACAACGATTATCAATCGCGGGCTCCAAGCCTCAGCCGTAC
>Ga0114933_10001191_pt1 | contig 29403 bp, 28 predicted proteins | sample 4SBtaG_FD_89691 | JGI IMG/M metagenome (GOLD analysis project Ga0114933, IMG submission 89691) | Deep subsurface microbial communities from Kolumbo volcano to uncover new lineages of life (NeLLi) - 4SBTROV12_W25 metaG | ecosystem: Environmental > Aquatic > Marine > Volcanic | place: Kolumbo... | reverse complement strand
GGAGCATACGAGGGTTACAACATTTCTTACGGAGAGAGCAGAGAAAGATTCTTTGAATCTCTCGAAATAATTCAGGAGGCCTTCACGAAAGATAGATTCTCATATTCCGGCAAATTTCACCAATATGAAGATGTGTGCCTTACGCCGAAGCCATTTCAAAAGCCGCATCCACCGATGAGAGTGGCTGCCACAACCTCCGAAACGTTTCCCCTCCTAGGTGAAATGGGAATGCCTATTTTCGTGGGGGTTAGAGGCTTAACTCTTGCCGATGTATCGGATCAGGTAAAAACTTATCGTGAAGCATTAGCCAGAAATGGACATAGCAATGGAAGCGTGTCATTACGGGTACCAGTTCATGTGGCAGAGTCCACAAAGAAAGCGTTAGAAAATTGTGAATCCAGTTTCATGAAGCAATTTCATCGATTAGGATCACAACTTGGCTCATCGGTAGGAAAAGCGACTGCGGATTCAGGAACGGAAAGATCTGAGAGGAGTAGTCGGCTTGCAGAAATTCGCTGGGAAACCATTCAGGGGGAAAAAGTTGCGGTAGGAGATCCAGAGAAAGTTGCAGATCAACTAGGTAGAATGATTGAAGAGCTCGGCTTAGATAGCATCGCAGCCGAATTTAATGCAGGGGAGGAGCTACCAGAACCCATAGTAGAGGAATCATTACGACTATTCTGTACAAAGGTAAAGCCAAGATTATCTCTCTGAAAATCCAATTAAACCCACATAAGTTATAGAGGACTATGCATATGGCTGATCAAACTCTTACCTCACTTGATGTCTTTGAGGCTCTGCACTCGACTCCAGCACGGAGATATCTTTCCAAAAAAGATATCCCGGACAAAATAATTTGGGAACTTCTAGATGCCGCCATCAGAGCTCCATCCGGCGGAAATAGCCAAGGATGGAACTGGATAATACTAAAAGATCAGGAGAAGAAAAATCAGATATCTGAATGGTATCGAGAAGGTTGGCATCTCGCTTATGGAAAACGTCGTCAGGCAATAATGGATCGTTCCGATTCCTCAGACACTTTAGGTCCAAGGAACTATCTGAGCGCTGAATATCTGGCAAATCACATACAAGAGGCACCTATCTGGATTATAGGGACCCTTCGTAATACGAGCGACTCGAAGAACCCTAGAGCAGGTTCCTCGATCTATGGCGCAGTTCAAAATTTGATGCTGGCTGCAAGGGCATATGGTATTGGGTCCACTCTGACCACACTTTATGCGGGTCACGAAAAAGATGTAAAGGATCTACTTGGTATACCTGATGATGCCACCACTATGGCTCTGATACCACTAGGCTATCCAGATAGGGGTAAATGGTCACAGCCAAAAAGACAGGCTGTAGAGGAAGTAACTTATTGGGATTCCTGGGGAAGCGTCAACGAAAGATAATTTCGTCACTGACATGAAAAGGCAATCAAATTCATATTTGATTGCCTCCTGATTCCCCATGGGTATCCACCGATTTTTCAGACTTTAAAAGCAGATATTCTATCCCTGTCACTCTCCGTGAAATATTGCTCAAGTAATGATGTAACCCTATTTAGTGTTTGATTTGGATTTTCATTTGATGTGTCAACTTTAATAACAGGTCCAATCGTTGATTTCTCAACCAATCTTTCGTATTCAGAAAGAACTTCAGGAATATCAGCCTGAGTCAAAGGACTATTCGAATGTGCTGGATCACTTGATAAATCTTCCATCCGCTTTTCAATTACTGTGGGTGAAGCTGTCATGTGAACAATTATTATCGGATCAGAAGTGATCTGTTTTATTCTATTCTCAACTTGATCAAACACTTTTTCTCTATCAAATTGGTCACCAGACAGACCATAGTTATAGTAACGTCGCGCATAAATTGATTCCTCAATATGAAAGCCTACTGTCAGATCATCTTCCTGAGCGTAATGGTGAACGTGATAGTACATCCCATATCGGTGGTACATCTCTTTCAGTTTTGGAGAGAGAGCCAAAATCTGATCTTGCTCTTCCAGCGTTGTATCATCGGGATGGCCCGATGTATGCGGAAGCTTGGAATGGTCGTGTATGAGATCCATATAAAATGGCTCACCCATAATCTCCTTTTTCCAATCAGATAGCAGATTGGCCAATGTCGTCGTACCTACGTATTCAATACCGGCTAAAATAATTTTCATACTTAATACTCCGTATCACATGTCTGTTACCGCTAAAAACACCATCGTTGATTCTACTTTAAAAACTTATCGACACAACCTTTATCAAAAGAGGTATCGAAGGGTGTCTGTAGTCAGAATCTTGTATAATTTCTGGTGTTCCACATCCAATCCAAAAGGACTGCCATGTCACAAAGCAATTCGCAAATTGATATCGATAAACTAACCTCTCTCTGTAAAAGGAGAGGATTCATTTTTCAGAGCAGTGAAATCTATGGTGGCCTGGCAAGCACTTGGGATTATGGACCACTTGGAGTAGAACTTAAGCGAAATGTGAAAGACTCGTGGTGGAAAGCAATGGTATGGGAAAGGGATGACATGGTCGGGTTAGATGCTGCAATACTGATGCATCCTGACACCTGGAGGGCGAGCGGACACCTAGAGAACTTCACAGATCCCCTGGTGGAGTGTTCGGATTGCAACAAAAGATTCAGGGAAGACCACATCGACTCCATCGTTTGCCCAGAATGTGGGGGCAAATTGTCAGACCCAAGACTTTTTCATCTGATGTTCAAAACACATATGGGCCCGGTTGAAGAGGATGCGTCAATAGTGTACTTCAGACCTGAAACTGCTCAAGGAATATTCGTAAATTTCAGTAATGTTGTCACTTCTACGAGAAAGAAACTTCCATTTGGCATTGCTCAAGTAGGTAAATCTTTCAGAAACGAGATAACCACTGGAAACTTCATTTTCAGAACAAGAGAGTTTGAAATGATGGAGATTGAGTACTTTGTTATGCCAGGGGAAGATGAAGCAATTCACCAACAATGGATGGAAGATTGCATGGACTGGTACAGCGTGATCGGTATCAAAACTGAAAATCTCCGATTGAGAAAGCATGAAGATAAAGAGCTTTCACACTACGCTAAGGCTACGTATGACATTGAGTATAACTTCCCGTGGGGCTGGGGAGAAATACAAGGCATTGCCAACAGAACCGATTTTGACCTTAAGGCTCATATGGCGATGAGCGGGGAAAAGCTAACCTATTTTGACGAAATATCTGGCCAGCATGTAGTCCCTTACGTAATAGAACCATCGCTCGGTGTAGATAGGGCTGTCATGACACTTCTAGTAGATGCCTATACTGAAGAAGAGACAACCACACCATCCGGTAAGAATGAAACTAGGGTGCTACTGAAATTGGATCCTTCTATTGCACCTGTAAAAGTGGCCGTTTTGCCTTTAAGTAGAAACGAAAAACTCGCTCCACTTGCTAAGTCAGTTTATGATGAAGTCCGAAGAAGTAGCCTAGTTGGCGGAAACGTCCAATTTGACGACGCTCAAAGCATCGGTCGCAGATATCGTAGACAAGACGAAATTGGCACCCCGTTGTGTGTGACGGTTGACTTTGATTCTTTGGATGATGATTGTGTAACCATACGGGAACGAGATTCTATGAAACAAAAAAGGGTCTCGATTACTACCCTAACGCAGGAAATTTCTACTCTACTGAATGGTGATTGAGGTGTATACGTAGAGATGTTGATCGTACATACCGCTGATGTACACATCGGAGTAGAAAACTATGGTCGCCCAGACCCCTTAACAAAAACGTCAAGTCGACTACAAGATTTCTTAAATACACTAGACGAAGTTGTTGAGTATTCTGTCTCCAACCAAGCTGACATAGTTCTATTTTGCGGTGATGCGTACAAAAGTCGTAATCCAAGTCAGACTCATCAAAGAGAATTTGCCGCTCGTATATCAACACTGGCCAGCAACGATATACAGGTGTTTCTTCTAGCTGGCAATCATGACGCTCCAAATATCCCAGGCCCCGCCACTGCACTCGATATTTTTCCGACACTGGGTGTAGGAAACGTTCATACAGGTGACACCCTTAAAACACACCTAGTAGAAACGAGAAGTGGGCCCTTACAGATAGTCTCGGTTCCCTGGATAAGAAAAGGGCAATTCATGTCCTCATTAGGTATCGGGGACAATAATCCCTCCCAATTAAATGAATCGATAGAAACTCTTTTGACCCAGGCAATTCAGGCCAATGCAGAGGCTTTGGACCCATCAATACCAGCGGTTTTATCAGGACATCTTTCTGTGGACTCAGCTAAAACAAGTTCAGAAACATCGATGATGTTGGGTAAAGATTACCTGCTTCTAAAAAGTTCCATCGCTCTACCTCAATTCGATTACGTAGCTCTAGGACACATACATAGACACCAGGAACTAAATCTTTCTCCCCGTGTCGTTTACCCTGGGAGCCTTCAACGGATCGATTTTGGAGAGGAAAAGGACACAAAAGGATTTTGTGTAATAGACATAGATCCAACTGAATCACCAGGCAAAAGGGAACGATCCTACAAATTTGTCGAAGTTAATGCCCGAAAATTTTTAACTATAAAATCGACAATATCTGATGAAGATCCAAACCCTACTCAAACCATTATTACTGAAATCGCTAACCACAATGTGCAAGAAGCCATTATTCAGGTTTTGATCGACACTCCAGCTTCAAAATACCAGGACATTGACGAAAAATTGATAAGAGGCGCCCTAGAAGAAAGTCATTTTGTAGCAACCGTTAGGAAAAACTTGATATCTGAGTCAAGAAATAGGCTAGGGAAAGATATTTCTGAAAAAATTGAACCATTGGAAGCATTAGAAACTTACCTGACTGAAAGAGGAGTTACAGGTAAAAAAAGAGAGCAGCTACTTAATAAAGGGAAATTATTAATTTCAGAACATTCGCAGTCGAATACGCTCTAAGCACGGTTGATATGACCTCTAGAAAAACTAACGTTTTTAACAATTATTTAATAAATCTTTTTTTGTCAGGAACTGTTCTAGTATTTTTGGTAGCTGTTGGTTGTAGACCCCTTAACCAAAATTCAAAAGCCCCTTATTTCTCACTCCAGACATACGAAACCGAATTCTACGAAAAGGGAACCACATTTGAACTTGACCACGATTCGAACAAACCTTTAGTAATCAATTTCTGGTTCCCCTCATGTCCACCTTGTGTGAAAGAAATTCCAGAAATAGATTCGGTATATCGACAGTACAAAAATAAAGTAGATGTAGTAGGTGTTCAGATGATCGGACTCGATTCTGTGTCTGACGGAAGTGATTTTGTGAGAGACTCAGGAATAGGCTACGCTGTAGGTCCAGATAGTGACGGTTCCATAGCCGTGGATTATGGAATAACTGGTTTCCCCACCACAGTATTCCTTGACTCTGATAAAAACATATACAAGAGTTGGCAAGGGGAGATAAAAATGGAACAGATAAAAACTATTTTAGAGACTCTAGTAGAGACCGAGTTGCCTTAATTTGGATTTAATATCATGGTTTCATATAGCAGTGAGATGGGCGCATTTTATATCTGCTTCCGCCTGGATTGGAGGTGGAATATTCTGGCTTGTAGTACTGAGACCGGCAGTAAAAAATGATAAAAGCGATGACTCCCGAATCAATAAAAACGTATCCTCAGAGTTCCGGTCGCTAGTAGACACCTGTCTATTCGTACTCTTGGCAACTGGAGCCGTTATGACATTTGACCGGCTTACGCCAGGAACATTAGGGGTAAGCTACCTTATAGTTCTAGGAGTCAAGCTATCAATGGTCGCTGTCATGTTTTACATGGTAAGAGCTAAGAGGCAGACTGCATGGGACTATAAATCCCTACGAAATATTCGGAAAAACCCTAAGGGAAGCATATTTCGTGTAATAGCCGGTTACAACCTAATTATTGTTTTAGGACTATCCGTCTATCTCCTCTCAAGTCTACTGAGATCAATGTATGAAATTACTGTTGGATAACAAACCTCGTAAAACAAGATGGATTAAAAGTCATGAATAAAGAAATACTCGACATATTAGCTTGTCCTCAGTGCAAAGGGGATCTGAAAATAAATTCCACCAAAGAAAACAAAACCGAGATATTCGAAGGTCAGTTTATTTGTGAAGCATGTGGCCTATCTTTCCCAATTAAAAATGGGATCCCAAATTTTCTTAGCGGCGGTCCTGAAAACTCTTAAACTTGCTAGAAACCCTAAAATGCGATTTTGGAGGGTTTATCCACGTCAGGTATGAGGTCATAAAAATCCTTTAGCGGGACACCATAATACGGATGAACAATTGAGGGATCTATCTCCAGCAGCGGAGCAAGCACAAAGCCGCGTTCCTGTATCCGTGGGTGGGGAATTGTGAGACTAGTTGTTTCAATTCTCAAATCACCCCAAAGAAGAATATCCAAATCTATTATTCTGGGGGAATTTGTAAATGCTCTCTTTCGCCCCAAGCAATTTTCAATCTCTAAAAGAGAATGCAACAGTTGGAACGGACTTAAATAAGTACCAATCCTACAAACCGCGTTGAAAAATCTTGGCTGAGTTGTGAAACCAGCAGCGGAGGATACATAGACGCTAGATGGGATTAGAAAGTCGGATATACCTGAGATGGAAGAGAAAGCACGCTCTAAATTCCCAACAGAATCGCCTACATTAGAACCTAATCCTATATATACATCCCCTTTTAATGGCATGACTATTATCCGTCCCAACCTCTGACTATTGCATCTGTCATAGTAACAACTCGTGACATCTCTTTGACGTCATGAACCCGTACAACATCAGCACCATTCGCTATTGACAGAGTCACCGTTGCAGCAGTTCCTTCTAACCGTTGATCGACAGGTAGATCAAGAACCTTGCCTATCGTGGATTTTCTAGAAGTTCCAACCAAAATGGGATATCCCAATTTTTTAAATTCGTCCAAGCGCCTAATTATCTCGATATTCTGTAAAGAATCTTTTGCGAATCCTATTCCTGGGTCAATTATAATTTTTGACGGATCAATTCCAAGTGCGACCGCTTTATCTACCGTATTCTTCAAATCTGTTATCACGTCTGATACGACATCTCCGTACTTAGGTTGATCTGTGTTATGCATAAGCACGACATGAACGCCAGATTCAGCCACCACAGATGCCATACAGGGATCTTTCTTAAATCCCCAAATATCGTTCACAAATGTTGCTCCTGCAGATAAGGCTGCTAAAGCGACTGACGACCTGAATGTATCTATGCTAATGGGCACCTGAACTTCCGATGTCAATGACTTGATGACAGGAATCACTCGAGCTATTTCTTCCTCATCCGACACATCATCAACCGAACCATATATAGATCTAGGTCTCGTTGACATACCCCCTACGTCAAGAATATCCGCTCCTTCTTTCTCAAACCTGATCCCCTTTGCTACGGCATCATAAACATTCTCTCCTGTCCCGTCTCCAGAAAATGAATCTGGAGTGATATTCAGTATGCCCATCACATATGTTCTCTCTCCCCACAACAAAATAGACTCTCCCTTTGTAAGCTAGTTTATAGGCTCTCATAAACTGATATCACAGAGAATAAAGATTCCTTGTAACACATACCCATTATCTGATAATTTGGATGGGATGTGACGCAAAAAATTGGAGAATTTCAATGACATCTCAAGGCCCAACTGAACAGAAAAGAGATGAGTTGCTGCAACTCCGAGCAAAAAGCCTTCAAGGAGGCGGATCTCGAAGAATAGACGCACAGCATAGCAGAGGAAAACTTACAGCGAGAGAAAGATTAGATCTACTCCTTGATCCGGGATCTTTTGAAGAACTTGATCCCTTTGTGGTTCATCGATCCAAAGATTTTGGTCTCGATAAGCAACAATACCTAGGAGACGCTGTTGTTACAGGCTATGGCACGGTGAACGGAAGACTTACTTTCGTCTACTCTCAGGACTTTACTGTTATTGGAGGCTCTCTTTCCGAGGTAGTGGCCAATAAAATATGCAAAGTTATGGATAAGGCCATGGATAACGGTGCACCAATCGTAGGTCTTATAGACTCCGGTGGGGCACGTATTCAGGAGGGAATTGACAGCCTTGCTGGGTACGGCGAGATATTCAACAGAAATGTATTAGCCTCAGGCGTCATTCCACAGATATCAGTTATGCTTGGACCCGCAGCAGGAGGAGCCACATACTCCCCTGCCCTGACAGATTTCATATTTATGGTCCAAGGAATCGGCCAGATGTATATAACAGGCCCTGACGTCATTAAGTCAGTTACTGGGGAAGAAGTATCACACGAGCAACTCGGCGGCGCGGAAGCTCATACAACAAAAAGTGGTGTAGCACATTTTCTGGACGATAATGAAAATAACTGTATATTGCGAGTAAGAGAACTTCTGAGTTTCCTTCCTCAAAACAATATGGAAAATCCACCTCCCATTGCCTCTTCAGATGATCCTAATCGCGATGATGAAGCACTCAATTCCGTTATTCCAGACAACCCTAACCAACCCTATAATATGCTCGACATAATTGAATCGGTGGTGGATTCAGGGAACTTCCTACAGGTCCATCAGAATTTTGCGGGCAACGTTCTTGTGGGTTTCTCAAGAATGGACGGAAACACTGTGGGAATAGTGGCTCAACAGCCAAACCAATTGGCAGGCGTTCTGGATATAAATGCTTCAGTAAAAGCGGCACGGTTTGTCAGATTCTGTGACGCCTTCAACATACCAATAATAACCTTTATAGATGTCCCTGGATTTATGCCTGGCACGTCCCAGGAGCATAGCGGAATAATAAGACATGGTGCAAAACTAATATTTGCCTATGCTGAAGCTACTGTTCCTAAAATAAGTGTCCTCACCCGTAAAGCATATGGTGGAGCTTACATAGTCATGAGCAGCAAAAGCCTACGGAGTGACTTAAATTATTCGTGGCCAACCGGACAAGTGGCGGTAATGGGAGCAGAAGGTGCGGTTAACATCATCCACCGGTCTGCTATCAAAGATGCCGAAGATTCGGAAGCGAAGCGCAAAGAATTGGTTAACGAATATGAAGAAAACCTAATGAATCCCTATATTGCTGCTAGCAGAGGTTACATTGACGATGTTATTGAACCCTCTAAGACCCGCACAAAAATAATTAAAGCCCTGCGTATGCTGGAAAACAAAAGAGAAACTCTACCCCCTAAAAAACACGGGAGCATACCTCTTTGAACCATCTAGAAAAATCGTGGCCTCTCCCAGATTCAAATGTGAAGCCAAACCAGACTCAGATCGCTGCCATATCAGCTGCTATACAGGCATATTTAGAGGGAGAAATCAGACCGCCCATTAGAAATACCCTAGTACTATCCCCATGGAAAATAACATCAATGGTGTCAGCACCATTGATGTTCACAAGAAAATCACTAGGCTGGAATGGGAAAACAACCTACAACAATTAACTGGATCATCAAATGACTAAAAGCCCAATCAAAATAACAGATACAACTTTCAGGGACGGTCATCAGAGCCTACTCGCAACCCGCCTCAGAATGGAAGATATGGAACCTATGGCTTCTGAAATGGACCAAGTTGGCTTTTATTCCATGGAAGTATGGGGAGGAGCAACTTTCGACACAGCTACACGGTTCCTTGGGGAAGATCCTTGGGAACGCCTCAGAAAATTCAAAGCTTTGATGCCCAATACACCACTTTCCATGCTGCTGAGGGGACAATCTTTGGTTGGCTATAGAACTTATGCCGACGATGTAGTGCAAAAATTTATAGAAAGGTCATCTGAAAACGGAATAGATATTTTCAGAGTATTTGATGCCTTAAACGACGAATGGAATCTCAGCAAAGCCGCCGAATCGGTAAAGAACATGGGAAAGCATCTCCAGATGACTCTTTGTTACTCTGTCACAGAGTCAGGAAGAATGGGGGGGCCAATCTACAGCTTGGACTACTATCTTTCAAAAGCCGAGTTGTTTGAATCCATGGGAGCTGACAGCATATGCATTAAAGACATGGCGGGACTGCTAGCGCCATATGATGCATTCGAACTGGTGAAAGGCCTTAAAGAGAAAATTTCTGTTCCACTCCAATTACATTCCCACTACACGAGTGGAATGGCGTCGATGACTGTACTAAAAGCTATAGAAGCTGGGGTAGATGTTGTCGATACTTCCCTTGCCCCTTTGGCTCTAAGAACCTCTCAACCTGCTGTAGAACCTCTAGTGGTTACCCTAGGAGGGACTCCATACGACCCTGGATTGAATTTAGACCATCTGCTTCGGTTAGGAGATCAACTTGAGTCGATCCTTCCAAAATACCGTCACCATTTGGAAAGCCCTAAAGCAGCCGTTATAGATGCAAAAGTACTGAGCCACCAAATACCTGGCGGTATGGCTAGTAATTTACTGTCACAGCTTCGAGAGGCGGACGCTATAGAAAAATTAGATGAAGTTTTAGAAGAAATTCCAGCAACGAGAAAAGATCTTGGATATCCCCCTCTAGTAACTCCTATGAGCCAAATGATTGGCTCACAATCAGTAAGCAACGTACTATTCGGAAGATACAAGATGATTTCGGGGCAAGTTAAAGAATATGTTTATGGGATGTATGGAAGATCTCCTTCAGACATAGACGCTGAAGTTACAAAAACGGCGCTTAAAGATTATGAAAAAGGAACCATCCAGATTCATGAGCGACCTGCAAATCTTCTAGACCCTGAATTGGAAAATGCAAAATCCGAAGTTTCTAACATCACAGACGATATAGATGATGTATTGATATATGCTCTTTACCCCACTACAGGACTAAAGTTTCTCAGGATCAAACACGGGCTTGACCAAATGCCCGAAGAAATGAAAGCCGAATTTAATCCAAAGCCTGTATTTTCTAGCGATCAGACTACAAGCGAACATCCGCCGAAAAGTCAGTCAACAAGAACTTTCAACGTATACGTGGAAGGCGAATATTTTAAAGTTGATGTTGATCCAGTAGACGGATCTATCAACCAAATGGTTCCAACTAGTAGTCAGTCGAATCTTATATCCAGCCAGACAAATGCGCCAAATGCTAGTGATGGAGGATCCGAAAACTCGGGTCCAACCGATGGAGAAACTTTAGTTTCCCCTATGCCAGGTATTTTGCTGAGATATCTAGTTGAGGAAGGGGACGAAGTCAAAATTGGAGAACCCGTGGCAATACTCGAAGCTATGAAAATGGAAAACACACTACCATCACCCGCAACAGGAACAATTCAAAACCTCCGTGTGACCGCAGGTGCAACTGTCGTAAAAGGTGATGTCCTACTAGTAATAACCTAGCTGTTCTAAATAGCCAACACAACATTTCTAGTGTTCACTCTTCCATGTTGTCTAGTGTATGTTAATAGAGGTTATCCATTATCAATATTTAATATGAATTTGATCCAAGAAAAAGGGGAAATATGAGAAGCAAAGTGACGGTAGTTGGTGCTGGGAATGTGGGAGCAACAGCAGCCCAAAGAATATTTGATCGCGGTTACGCTGACGTTGTATTGGTGGACATCGTGGAAGGATTGCCACAAGGCAAGGCACTTGACATGCTTGAATCCGGCCCTATTCTAGGTTCCGATGCCCAAATAGCAGGTACCAATACATATGAAGAGACCGCTAACTCCGATGTCGTGGTTGTGACATCCGGAATAGCAAGAAAACCTGGCATGAGTAGAGACGATTTACTCCTTACCAACCAAAAAATTATTTCCAGTGTAGTCTCAGAAACATCCAAGTATTCCCCTGATAGTATCCACGTTATAGTTACTAATCCGTTAGACGCAATGGCGCAACAAGCACTGAAAATCAGCGGATTCCCCTCTGAAAGAGTGATTGGAATGGCAGGTATATTAGACACCGCCCGCTACAGAAGCTTTCTTGCTCAAGAGCTCAACGTATCAGTGGATTCTGTTTCCGCCTACGTCCTAGGAGGCCATGGAGACACAATGGTCCCTGTAGTAGAGAGCACTAATGTGGCAGGAACTCCGGTCAGCCAATTAATAGAGCCGCAGAGACTTGAAGAAATAGTCCAAAGGGCCCGTGATGGCGGAGCAGAGATAGTCAACTTGCTCAAAACCGGCAGCGCCTACTACGCACCTTCTGCGTCAATCGTGCAGATGGTAGAAGCAATCCTTTTTGATAAAAAAGAAATACTTCCATGTACTGCATACCTCCAAGGCCATTATGGAATAAGTAATTTGTATGTAGGCGTACCCGTGAAACTAGGCTCTGGCGGAGCTGAGGAAATTGTCGAACTCAAACTAAACAAAGAAGAGCTTAGTGAATTGAAACGGTCTGCGGAAGCTGTACAAGAATTGATCGATGTAATGGCTAAGGCTGAGTAATCTCACGAAGAAGCAAGGCCGGCCGCTTCACTGCCCTTGCTTCTTCCTAAATTAATATTTTTCCCAAAATGTAATTGAATAAACGGTCCGGAATAATAGTTTTCAAAAACATCGCATAATGTGCATCCACCCCAACCAAATATCTCAATTTAGGGGATTTAGATTCAATCACTTTACGAATGGTTTCGGCAACCTTATCCGCTTTCGCCGGCCGTCCAAAAGTATTCTTACGATTTAAATACTTATCCTGATAAGGCTTGTATGCGCTCTCAGCCTCCTGAGAACGGATACCTTCAGTTTGATTGGCAACAAATTGAGTATCAAAATAACCTGGTGCGATTATTGATACTGATATACCGAAAGGGGCAAGCTCTAGACGCAAATTCTCAGACAACCCTTCAAGAGCAAACTTACTGGCCGAATAAGCTCCATTAAATGGGAGTGGCATTCGACCCAGAACAGAACTTATATTGATAATTGTACCCGTCCCTCGCCTCCTCATTTGAGGGATAAATAGCTTCGTAAACTCCATCAATCCAAAAACGTTGGTTTGAAATTGCTTCCGAATTTCCCACATTTCCAAAAATTCCAAAGGTCCCTTCAAACCATATCCTGCATTGTTCACAAGAACATCAATATGACCCCATTCTTTTAATATCAGATTCGCAGTATTAGTGAGACTCTCGGAGTCACTCACATCCACCTTATAGGGATGCATGTTTGAAGCTATACTGGGCGCATTCCGTATCGTTTCTTCTAAACGATTCATATTTCTTGCAACTATAATTACCTTATATCCTCTTTCGGCAAGATGGATGGCTGAATGTCTACCAATACCTGATGAAGCGCCTGTAATTAGTACGGTTTTCATATATTTACACCCTGTATATAATCGGCTGAAATACAAAATCAAAGATTACTCGGTGAACTCCGTTTTGCAATATTTTCAATGTTATAATCCCCCCCAGTTTGATTCCCAAAGTTCTGGTTAACCTTGCTTATTTCAATCATCGGTGAAAGCAACGCTTCACACAAGAATTACTCTTTAGCAGAGGAAGTTGGAAGATTGCTTGCGGAAGCAGATGTAACAGTAGTCTGTGGGGGTATGGGGGGTGTTATGGAAGCGGTATGCAAGGGGGCCAGTAATGCTGGGGGACGCACAGTCGGCATTTTACCGGGGGTCAATCCAAGTGATGCAAATCCCTGGGTCGACATTCCTATATGCACCGGCTTAGGGCATGCTCGAAATGTAATAGTAGTTAGGTCAGGACTTGCCGTGGTGGCAATAGGAGGTGCCTACGGCACACTTTCAGAAATAGGCCACGCGCTATCAGATGAGATCCCAGTCATTGGTCTGAACACATGGAGTTTTAATAGAGAGGGGAATGAAGATGACTCTCTTCATATATGTAAAACCCCAGCCCAGGCCGTAAAAACCGCCTTATTACTAGCTAACAAAAGATTACATAATTGTGAGAATTGATGACATACATACAAAAAATAAAAGCTAGGGAAATTTTGGATTCCAGAGGTAACCCGACCGTCGAAGCTGACGTCATATTGTCGGATGGGTCAGTAGGTAGGTCCGCCGCACCTTCAGGAGCAAGTACGGGAATATATGAGGCTCTTGAACTTAGAGATGGAGATTCAACTCGATATGGTGGAAAGGGTGTGCTTTCAGCAGTGGAAAACATAAATTCCCTGATATTTCCGGCAATAAAAGGTATAGATGCCTCCGATCAAGAAGAGATAGATACGAAAATTTTAGAGATTGACGGCACAGATAATAAAAGTACAGTGGGAGCGAATGCCAGTCTTGCAGTATCACTCGCTGCTGCCAAAGCAGCGGCTCGAAGTAGAAATACCCCTCTTTACAAATACATCAATAACACCGGGGAATATATTCTTCCTGTTCCCATGTTGAACATTATTAATGGCGGTCGACATGCAGAAAACTCAACCGACGTCCAAGAATTTATGGTAGTACCTGCGGGATTCGAAAGTTTTTCTGAAGCGATGAGAGCTGGCTGTGAAGTTTATTATTCACTATTAAACATTCTGAAAAAAAATGGTATGCAGACAACCGTTGGAGACGAAGGGGGATTCGCCCCTTCGCTTGCTTCCAACCAAGCGGCCATAGATCTAATAATGGATGCAATAGAGGATGCAAACTATGCACCTGGGAAGCAATTCTTTATCGCATTGGATACAGCAGCTGCGGAACTCTTCGATGAAGAAAATTCTAATTACGCACTTCAACGAGAAAATAAGACTGTAACAGGAAAAGAATTATCGGAAATATACAGAGACTGGGTAAGCCAATATCCTATTATCAGCATCGAAGATGGTCTGTCTGAAGATGAATGGCATGACTGGAAGGACATGACATCATCCATAGGATCATCAGTACAACTGGTTGGAGATGATCTCCTAACAACAAACCCAAAGCGCATTTCAAAAGGTGTGGCTGAGAAATGCGGTAATGCAGTACTAGTAAAACCAAATCAGATCGGGACACTGACGGAAACACTGACAGCCATTGAAATTGCCAGATCTGCGGGGTGGGGAATGGTAATGAGTCACCGGTCGGGAGAAACTGAAGATTCAGTAATAGCAGACTTGGCCGTGGGTACAGGGGTAGGGCAAATCAAAACCGGGGCACCGGCAAGAGGTGAAAGAACTGCTAAGTACAATCAACTCATTAGAATCGAAGAGGAACTTGGAAACACCGCAACTTATGCCGGGATAGAGATATACCAGAGATACCTAAGCTAGAAGCCCTAATTTCTTTATTTCATGGATTAAAAGGGAAGTAGACAAGAGTAATGACAAGCAGTAAGACGCGAATAGGCATTAATGGATTTGGAAGAATAGGGAGACTTGTTCTGCGAGGTATTGCTAATGGAGACTACCCCGATTTGGAGGTAGTCGCGGTAAATAGTTTTGCCGAACCCGAAATCAATGCTCATATGTTCAAGTACGACAGTACCTACGGGGTATACGGAGGTACTGTGTCCTCCGACAGTGAAAAATTTATGGTTGATGATATGACTGTCATCTGCGTATCACACCCAAACCCTATTGACATCCCATGGGGCAAATTAGATGTGGACATCGTGTTGGAGTGTACTGGACAATTTACGAACGCAGAAAAAGCCAGACAACATATTGAGGCTGGCGCAAAAAAGGTAATAATATCTGCCCCAGCTAAGGGAGAGGATGTCACTGTCGTAATGGGGGTTAACGAAGAGGATTATGATCCCACATCTCACTCAATACTCTCTAACGCCTCGTGCACTACCAACTGTGTCGCTCCTATGATGAAGGTTCTTGAAGATCAATTCGGCATCGTAAACGGAATGATGACTACAATTCATGCCTACACAAACGACCAGCAAGTTTTAGACAAACGTCACAAGGACATGAGAAGAGCCAGAGCAGCAGGTACTAATATAATTCCTACAACAACCGGAGCCGCCAAAGCAGTTGGACAGGTCATACCAACACTGCAAGGCAAGGTTCACGGAATGGCTTTTAGAATTCCCACTGCAATTGTCTCCGTAACGGACGTAGTCGCCACACTTGAAAGCGATGTTACACCGGATGTAGTGAACCAAGCCTACATATCTGCTTCTAAGGGAGATCTGAACGGAATTTTGGATTTTAATCTTGAGCCTTTGGTTAGTTCTGACTATAGACAGAATCAATTCAGTTGCGTCATTGACGGCCTTTCGACTATCACACTGGGGAATAACATGGTGAAGGTAGTTGGTTGGTACGATAACGAGTGGGGTTATAGCCTCCGAACCATAGAGATGGCAAGGTACGTGGCCTCGAAAGGAATTAATTAACAATAGTATCTAATATTTATGGAAAGTAGTCTTCAATTGAGTGACTGACCCATAAACGAGTATAATTTCGAAAATACATGTCCATATAAATGCTGATGCGGAGGAACCAAATGGCTATAGAAACTAAACCAGATACGGGTACTTGGACTGTAAAGTCAGGCTTGGCACAAATGCTAAAGGGGGGTGTCATCATGGACGTCGTAACCCCTGACCAGGCAAAGATTGCAGAAGATGCAGGAGCAGTAGCCGTAATGGCATTGGAACGGGTCCCGTCGGACATAAGAAAGGTCGGCGGAGTGGCAAGAATGTCTGATCCTAAAATGATTGCCGAAATAATAGAGGCCGTCACAATACCAGTCATGGCCAAAGCACGTATAGGTCACTTTGTAGAGGCTCAGGTACTTGAAGCTCTGGGCGTTGATTATATTGATGAATCTGAGGTTTTAACCCCAGCAGACGAAAACAACCATATAAGTAAAGATGAATTTAAGGTCCCGTTTGTATGTGGCGCTAGAGATCTTGGGGAAGCTCTCAGGAGAATAGGCGAAGGCGCTGCCATGATCAGGACCAAGGGCGAAGCCGGCTCAGGTAATATAGTTGAAGCGGTAAGACACGCGAGGAAAGTTCTCGGCCAGATAAATCATATTAAAAGCATGGAAACAGATGAATTAATGGCCACGGCCAGAGATTTAAAAGCACCTTATGAATTAGTGAAAGGAATCCATGAAAGTGGCGAACTTCCTGTCGTAAATTTTGCTGCCGGAGGAATATCAACCCCTTCGGATGCCGCCTTAATGATGCAAATTGGGGTTGACGGTGTATTCGTTGGCTCGGGAATATTCAAGTCAGAACGTCCAGACATAATGGCTGATGCTATCGTGAAGGCAACCACACACTTTAACGATCCACACATGCTTGCGGAGGTTTCGAAAGGGCTAGGAGATGCAATGCCCGGTTTGGATATTCGCAGCATGCCAGAGTCTGAACAACTGGCAACAAGAGGCTGGTAGTTTGCCAAAAATCGGGGTCTTGGCTATCCAAGGCGACTTTCTAGAACATGGCAAAATGCTCGATGCAATCTCAATGGACTGGCAGGAGGTCAGGCTACCTGATCAGCTAGACGGTCTTGATGGATTGATTATACCGGGAGGGGAAAGCACGACTATAGTTCAATTGATGGACATATATGGGTTTCGGGATACCATCAAACGTAGAACCAGGGAAGGCATGGCCGTTTGGGGAACTTGTGCAGGAATGATTGTCATCGCCCGAAAATTATTAGACAAACGCCCGGAACCTCTTGGTCTCATGGACATAGAGGTTTCTCGTAATGCTTTCGGAAGACAAGTTGACAGTTTTGAAACGGAGATACATGTAGCATCCATACCAGGTGATCCAGTTCATGCAATTTTTATCCGTGCGCCTATCGTTACCAATGTCGGCCCAGAAGTTGAAATAATTGCTGAAGTGGAAGAAGGTAAACCTGTAGCGGTGAGGCAAGACAGACTTATGGCAACATCCTTTCATCCAGAATTGACCAACGACACACGTTTCCACGAATTGTTCTGTAAATTGTCGGGATCATAGAATAGGGAGAAGCAAAAAAAGTGACTGTGGAAGTAAGTAACAGTCCCATATTTACTCAAGAAAAAGATACCGACTTACAAGTGCTGATTGAGGTTATCCCTGAAAAAATCAGAAATAAGCTTCTAAGTCATCCGAATATTGAAGAACTATTAGAGGTGGTCCTCGACCTCGGTCGACCCCCAGAAGCCCGTTTCCTCGGGGTAAATGAACTCATAGACACCGGCGAAGTGAAGCAATCTGACATAGATTTTTCTGTCGACAAAGTGGGAATGTTTGGCGCAGACAATCGAGCAGGCATAGAACGAACATTACACAGGATTTCTGCCATAAGAAATCGCGGTGGAAAAGTTGTAGGAATTACGTTTAGAGTGGGAAGGGCTGTATATGGAACCATACGGATTATAGAAGACCTCGTCACCTCTGGAAAAAGTGTTCTTCTACTAGGCAAGCCAGGTGTCGGTAAAACGACCATGCTGAGGGAAGTTGCAAGAGTTTTGGCAGATGATGCAGGAAAAAGAGTCATAGTGGTTGATACCTCAAACGAAATAGCTGGAGATGGCGATATCCCACATCGAGCAATTGGAAGAGCAAGACGTATGCAAGTCCCATCTCCCACTGAACAACATGGGGTAATGATCGAGGCAGTTGAAAATCACATGCCTGAAGTTATAGTAATTGATGAAATTGGTACAGAAAGAGAAGCCAATGCAGCCAGAACTATCGCTGAGCGGGGCGTGCAACTCGTTGCAACTGCACATGGAAATCAATTAGAAAATCTCATCATGAATCCCACCCTGTCTGACCTTGTAGGGGGCATTCAAACCGTTACTCTTGGCGATATAGAGGCTCGAAGACGTCGAACACAGAAAACTGTATTAGAACGTAATGCGCCACCCACATTCGACATTCTGGTTGAGATACAAGGCTGGAACGTGGTGACGGTCCACGATGACGTTGCAAGCACGGTAGATAGAATGCTTAGAAAGCAGTCAGTATCATCTGAAGTTAGATCCCTAAGTAAAGAAGGTACTATCGAGAGCCATACATCCGTTGAGACAGCTAACGTGAATTCTCCAAGTAACAATGAACGTGTCAACGGAAATGGTTATCAAGAAAGCCCAGATAAATTCTTCTCTGAATCTGCCAAGATCACTAGTGTTCTACCATACGGTGTAAACAGAGGCAGAATAGATCAAATTATAAAGTCTCTAAACGCCCCGTTAGCCTTGGTTGGTGACATGAAAGTCGCTGACTTAGTTGTCACCACAAAAAACTACCATAGAAGAGGAACACAAGCACTGAAAACCGCCGAAAAGATGGGAAAACCTGTTTTCGTACTCCGAAGAAATACAGTTAACCAAATTGAACAATTCGTCAGGGCCATAGTTAGAGAAAGCGAGGGAAGATCAGTCTCTGATGCTGATCGTTCACTGGCTGTGCTTGAAGCAGAGAAAGCGGCCCTCAGGGCCGGCAAAGGGGAGTCAAACATAGAATTAAGACCACAAAATTCCCACATCCGAAGACTACAACATCAAGTGGCAACTGAATATGGACTTGGGTCATCCAGTGTGGGAAGAGAACCGAAGCGAAGAGTTGTAATTTCCAGCGAATGACTAAATCTATAGAAAACAGAGGGCTTTTTATAGTATTTGAGGGAGTAGAAGGCAGTGGCAAAAGCACCCAGTGCCGTCTTCTAACTCGCCAGTTAGAGAAAAATGGAATAAGTTTTCTCCATCTGAGAGAGCCAGGCGATACCAACACCGGTGAAAAAATTAGGGAATGGTTAAAAACTGGCAACGACCTTGATGGACACTCTGAATTATTTCTTCTCTCAGCTTCAAGACGGGCTCTAGTAAAGAACAAGATAGTCCCGGCTTTAAACCGTGGTCAAGTGGTAGTTTTGGACAGATATATCTACTCCACTTTGGCATATCAAGGCTTCGGCAGAGGTATTAGTATTAAACAAATCGAATACATAAATATGATGGCGACTGATGGCCTTAGTCCTGACATCATATTTTTATTAGATATAGACCCAAAAGCCTCATTCCAAAGAAAAGAAGAAACTAGTTTGGACCGATGGGAACTTGAAGATATAGACTTCCATAAAAAGATTAGAAACGGCTATTTAGAAATTTCCAGAGAGACTCAAAATCTTTGGACAGTAATCAATGCAGATAAGCCAAAGAAATCAATAAGTGAGGAAGTTTGGGAGATTGTACTTAGCCGTCTCCCATGAAAATATTTTTCATTCAGCTCTGTAACCTATGTCTATTGGTCCCTTCAGATTCAAGGCCTTATTATCCAATATGGCTCCCGGCAGGGTGCTAACCATATCTCTGGCACTCTCAACACCAACTATTTTTGAAACTTCAAAATAGCCTTTCAATAGATCGGGAGACCTTTCACCTCTAGACATATGGGTATCCGAAGCAAGAATATGACCGAGATTGCAACGCAATATTTGCTCTGTAAATCTTTGGACGGTGGATCCAAATTTTCCATATACACTGCTAGCAGTCAATTGCGTTACTGCTCCGTTCCTAACCAACTTAGATAGTAGGTTGGGATTGTATTGAAATAATTCCATTCTTTCTGGATGAGCTATTATGGGAACTAACCCCATTTCAAGTATCTGACTCAATACATCTTCAATAAAATTGGACTTCCTTACATAGGGCATCTCTACCAAAATATATTTACTACCCTCAATAGGTAGAGCCGTGCCGGTTGAAATATCGTCTGGAAGACTTGGGTCCAAATGGTTCTCCATTCCCAGTTTCAGCCTAGTGGAATAACCTCTTTCACTACAAATTTGATTTGCTTCTTCGAGCAGGTCTTTGACATATGTAACTGAATGAAGTTCATTTACATCCTTTTTATGCGGGGTAGCTACTATGGTGTGTACTCCTTGAAGTTCTGACAATGAAACAATCTCCATCGTCTCATCCATGGAGATTGGACCATCATCAACTAGAGGAAGAAGATGGTTATGCAAATCAAACAGAGAAAAGTTCATATACTAAACGAAATCCTTCGAAATCCTTCAGCATATTTGTATCCACATCTATCTCCGACCCTAGCGGCTGTTATTTTAATTAAATCCGCCAATGCATTGCTTTCCTCACCACTCGGAACCTGTGACTCATGTGCAGCCAATGCTTCTATTTTCTTGTCAATTGACTCGGTTATATCGATATAAGTATCAGGAGACTCACTCCCCCACATTAACGCTTCGGGAGTCTTATGAGGCAATATCCCTTCAGACTCTTGTTCGGGATAATGGAGACGATCTCGGGCGTATGGGAAAAGAGCATCGAGGGCGACAGTGCCTGCAATCCTATGATCCCTGTGCAAATAAAATCCTGTGCGTAAAGGATCTGTGAAAAGTGCCACATCCGGTTGATACCTTCTAATAGCCTCAACTAACTGACCCCTGAAGAGCGGGGTATCTTCCAGTGAGCCATCCGGGTAATCAAGTCTTACCACCGCCAGGACCCCCAGAATTTCTGCTGCCTTCTGCTGCTCAATTTTCCTTAGTTCCGCGAGCTTAGGAGATGTCATGTCAGGATCTGATGAGCCTTTGTCTCCATTAGTACAAAGCAAATAAACTACTTCAGCACCTTGTTTTATCCACGTAGCTACAGTCCCTCCACAACCCAACTCAGAATCATCGGGATGCGGTGTTATCACAAGGGCTTTACTCGGTACGGGGAAGAAGTTAGAACTTTCCATTTTCATAACCTTTACTTTTAACAAAGATAGATTTATAGCCGATCTACAAGGTATTAGCTATTCATTATCACATTCATTCTAATATCAAAGTGTATCTCTCTAATTTTATGTACTAGCCCCACAGACTTAAATATAATTCACTTTAGAATCAAGATAGATTCGGTATCTACAAAGTTTCCACATTTTTGGTAGCAGGTTAATTATTGCGATATGATCGTGGCTCATAAAAAATTAAAAGAAATAAGAAACCTGGACGACAAAATTTGTGAGAAAATCAATTTGAAAAATATAGTCAAATTTAAGTATGAATAAATTAACTTATACACATGCGAATGTCACCGATTTAAGAAGTAGGTAAGAGGCAATATTTGCGCTACGACAAATCACTAAAAAAATTTAACTGGCATGACACATCGAGAGTTGTCAGATATTTGAATGAAACTTCTCAATCAATAGGTACTGAGAAGGAACTCAGCGAATCTTTGTTCAGGGACTGGCATACTATGCCTGGAGCCAACCCACTGGAGAACTGTTTCATATCAACTGATGAGACAAACGAAAAATCCATCAACGGATTCATACATTTTATATGTGAACCAACCATTGACAGAATCGTTGCTATCCAAACAGTAAAATCTCAACCAAATAAGAGAAATATAACCAGTAATTTCGAACAGCTTGCCCGTCAATATCAAAAGAGTAAAAATCTAAAATTCATGCATGTTCAAATTCCGAAATCCGATCCCGAATGGAGTAATACGCTGCGAAATGCCGGATGGGTCAAGGTCAAGGAATACATGAATTTAAGGTGCGATACCTCTGATAAGTTAACTTTCCCTGAATATAATATGCCGGAAAAATTTTCAATCGCTCCACTGAACACTGAAATGGAATTATCAGAATTTACGGCACTCCAAAACGATTCATTTGCAGAACACTGGGGGTTTTCTCCAAACACTGAAGAAGAAATACACAGGCGAATATTTATGGAACGGAGCGAGGAAGATGGAATTCTGGTAGTTAGAGAAAATAAGAAATTGGCTGGTTACAACTGGACCTTGTTTGCTTCCAACGCGTCTGAATCAATTGGTTGGGTTTCGATGACAGGTGTGGCTCCAGAGTTTAGAGGCCAGAGACTTGGGAGAGCGGTGGTAACTGCAGGTATGCACCATCTGATCCAAAAAAATGTAGGGGCAATTGAATTAGAAGTCGACTCTGAAAATATTCCTGCCAGACAACTGTATGAAAGCCTTGGCTTCAAAATGATTTCTGAGACGGAATGGTATGAGTACACAAACCATAGGATTGCGGATCAATAATCAAGGTCTAATTCAAACGGCTTCCTTCAGACCATATTCTTCAATGGCAGAGCCATATAGGCCCACCACTTGTCTCGCGATCCCCGACCAATTCATTTGATCAGCCTTCAAGGCGGCCGATTTACCCATATATTTCCTGAGATCATGATTTTCAAGGAGAATTTCTATCTTGTCCGCAAAGGGTTCCGGGCACCTCCAAGGAATCAAATAACCTACGTTACCGTCATCCAAAAAAGATGGGATTCCCCCAACACGGGATGCTACCACGGGGGTTCCGCATGCCATTGCTTCCAGCGCTACCAAACCAAAACTCTCGTAATGTGAAGGAAGTACAAATATGTCTGCCGCCGAGTAATAATATTTAAGATCTGACTGTTCCACTGATCCTCTAAAATCAATTAGATCCGATATTCCAAGAGTTTCGGCCTTTTCCATCAGAGCCTTTAGTTCTTTATCTCCTGAAAGACTTCCACCTACGACTACAAGCTGCAAATCTCTAGAATGAGACAAGGTCTTCAAAGCATCAAAAAGTATATCGAGGCCTTTAATAGGTTCGATACGACCGACATAGAGAAGTGTCTCTCTGTCAGCGATCCCAATATGGTTTCGGGAGGTTATTTTATCCTCGACATTAAATCGATTCGTATCAACCCCTGCAGGTATAACTTCAATATTTCGGGCAGGAATATCGTAGAGTTCTCGAATATCCTCTTTTTCTTTCTCCGTTAAAACCAACAAAGAATGAGAAGATTGCATTATTTCTAATTCTATATTCGCCCTGTGTGAAGTTTCTTTCTCTCCAGCACGGGCTCTCAATTTTGTTTTAGCGAGAGTATGAAAGGTGGCCACGTGTGGGACATTAAACGTGCGCGAAATTTCAGCCGCTATCTTTCCTGACAGCCAGTAGTGACTATGAACAAGGTCATACTCAATAGCTTCTTCAGAAATGAATTCATGTAGGTTGGCCGCAAAGTCAGTAGTGTGGATGACAAGATCTTCCTTTCTCTCCGATATAGGTCCCCCATCCAAATGGACCACCCTCACGTTTAAACTGAGTTCCACAATCTTGGGATCCTGAACATCATGATATCTTGTAAACACATCTACGTGATGCCCAAGGCTTCCCAACTCATTAGCGAGATTTAAAACATAGACATTCATGCCACCGGTATCTTTCTCACCCAGACGGGCAACCGGACAGCCATGAAAACTAATCAGGGCTAAACGCATGACATCACTTTATATATCCACTCATGATTAACATCATCAAAATTGATGACCAATTTACGATGTTTAATATTCGACCACCTCAAATTGTATCAAAATGGCAAATTCACCTTTTAATGATTACATCGAATACTGAAGATTCCTGAGCGCCCAGATGATACTTATACCTTTCAGTCCCTTTAAGAAAATTATATTGCTTTTTAGATGACTCAATGGCGGTAGAAATCGTATTTGCCTTGTTTAATAAACCCACACTTAAAGACGAGTATTCGGGATTATATCCGCTGTTATAAAGAAGGAAGTTCTCTCCATAATCAAAGCATATACACGTCGCAACCTTAATTCCATTTATCTCTAGAAAAAACAATCTAAATTGGCCGGAATCAGAAAGAGAAGTAGCTATGTCCTTGAAAAATCCCCTGTTATCAGTATCAAGAAAAATACTCTTATCTTCGCCGCTCAAAGCCATAAGATCGAAAAATTGATCCATAACTGTGTCCACGTTTTCAGAATCTACATTTACTTCAAGTTGTTCACTATCACCATTGGCGTCAAGTCTACGAAATTTACGGCGTAATTCATGCCTATCTTTCTTGCGCAACTGAAGTAGATATTCGTCCCAGGTATCTGGCAGAAGGACAAGAGGAGTTTTATCGGATTCTTTGATTTCAACATCCATTCCCAGCGCCCGCGATTTATCAGATATAAATTCCAGAGTTGGGGAATCTTCAAAAATCGACTCTAATTTAAGAGTTTGCCAATCCAGTTGGCTAATTTTTTTTAGTGCTTTTGTAAAAAACAATTCCTCCTTGCCTGCTACCACGGGAAAATCCATATAGTCGTATAAGTTTGAATCTCCAATAAAACTTGCCATTCCTTCATTGATATGGAGTGGGATAACACCCAAATCAAATTCCCCGTCATCGACCACCTCAATAATCAATTTCCCGCTTGGCGTAAATCTTTTCCACCAAACAGATTGCCATAAAGGTGTTATGAATATCGTATTCATCGAACACTCAGGAAGTATTTGCTCCCAAGTTCTTTGAGCTCTCTGATATTCCTGTCCGAAGTATTCAGTCATTCAAGTCCTTTCAAGGTATCTATTGAAATTCCAGATTTGATTAACTCTAAACCAGCCTTATCTCCTCTTTCAGCCGAAGTAACAATATGGCTCCCTGACTTCCTTACCCCTCTCAAAGTCATGCACATATGCTCAGCGGATAGAAAAACATAGGTGGAATCTGATACGAGTTCATTATGAATAGTATCGACAACTTGATCGGCAAGTCGCTCTTGAATCTGTGGTCTCCTAGAAAAAATATCTAAAACTCTGACAAGTTTACTCACACCGACAACTTTGCCACTTGGTATATAGCCTAAATGAGCATAACCCACGAAAGGCAGTAGGTGATGTTCACAAACAGAGAAAAATTCAATATTAGTAACTATAACAGGCTCATAGTGATTCTCATCAAACTCGGTCACCAATTCGAGCTTAGGATCCTCATTTAAGCCAGAAAAGAAATCTAAATAAAATTCCCCTACCCGCTTCGGGGTGTTTTTTAAACCTTCCCTTTCTGGGTTTTCTCCGATAGCGATCAACATGTTTTTGACCGCCTCCATCATCGACTGTAACGGTACGTTGGTCACCGGATTCTGCTGGAATCCAGAACGTTTCATGACTTAGTTAATGCCTGCTCAACGGATCCAAGTTCAGCCTTATATTCGCCCAATGATGCCGGCACAATCTCATTCGCAACATCCGGATCTTTGAGGCCGTTACCTGTTAAAACACAGACGATTGTCTTTCCTGAAAAATCTATGCCTTCTTCCCGCTGCTTTAGAAGCCCTGCTACACAGGCGGCAGAAGCAGGCTCACAAAATATTCCCTCATATTCCGCAACCAATCTATACGCAGACAGTATCTCCTCGTCAGAAACAGCGCCTATCATTCCTTTTGACTCGTCTCGTGCTTGAACAGCACTTCCCCAGCTGGCCGGATTACCTATTCTAATAGCCGAAGCAACGGTTTTAGGGTTCGCAACTGGCGCACCATTTACTATCGGAGCGGCACCTAGAGCCTGGTAGCCGTTTAGTACAGGAAGGATGCTACTCCGGCCTATATCAAAAAACTCTTTGAATCCTTTCCAATAGGCTGTAATGTTGCCTGCATTACCAACAGGTATGAACAAAGCATCTGGAGCCTCGCCGAGGTCATCAATGATTTCAAAAGCTGCGGTTTTCTGGCCTTCTATACGATTAGGGTTAACCGAGTTAACCAACTCAATCGAATGTTTTTTACACAACTCTTGAACTATTTCCAAAGCATCATCAAAACTTCCGTCGACCATTGCTATGTGGGCGCCATAGGCGACGGCCTGAGCCAATTTACCTCTGGCTACATTGCCTTTCGGAACTATTAAAGTAGTTCTTAGTCCGCAATGTGCACCATAAGCAGCAGCAGAAGCACTGGTATTACCGGTAGAGGCACATGCAATACTGTCAAATCCCTTTTCAACAGCTTTTGCTACCGCAACCACCATACCTCTATCTTTAAAAGACCCAGTTGGATTGCAACCTTCTAGCTTAAAAAAAAGAGCCCTACAGCCGATTCTGTCACCAATATGAGAAGACTTAACAAGCGGGGTGTCTCCTTCACCTATTGAAATAATAGGAGTTGCCGAACTAACTGGAAGGTAATCTCGATATCGTTCCAAAACACCGCTGATCATAAAACTGAGTAAAATCCCTCATGTCTTCTCTAGGCTAGACTTTTTTTCGGGTGCCCAAGCTTTAGTTAATTAAAACCTCAACACTTAACTGTAACTGAATTACTTTATCTCAGTGCCTCTAGCCCTGCAAGATAGCCTAAAACATGTGTAGGCGCATCAACCTACTAGTCATTCTAATTTGTCTGATGAGACCCCAATAATGTGAAAGGGTGTCATTTGCTTGTGAAACATTTGGAAAATAGAATTGAATTCGCAGCAATAAAAATCTTCGAACAGGTTCTGTGTTATGAAAAAGTAGCACAATCAGGACCGATTCAACTATAAAAATACTACAAAGGATTCTTTCAATGGCCCTCGAAAAGGTCGACATTAAAATAGCCGAAGCAATTTCCAACGAAAAAATACGACAGTCAACAAACATAAATCTTATAGCCTCAGAAAATTATGCCAGCCCATCTGTAATGGAGGCCCAAGGCTCAATTTTCACAAACAAATATGCTGAAGGATATCCAGGAAAACGTTATTACGGAGGGTGCGAGTTTGTTGACGTAGTAGAACAATTAGCAATTGAAAGGGCTAAGTCTCTATTCCAAGCTGAATATGCGAATGTACAACCGCACAGCGGTGCCCAAGCAAATATGGCCGCATATTTCGCCTCTTTGGAACCAGGAGACACTGTACTAGGAATGGGGTTGGAGCATGGAGGCCATCTAACTCATGGAAGCCCCGTAAATTTTTCTGCTAAGCTCTACAATTTCCTCAGTTATGGAGTCGACAGGGAACTAGAAACAATAGATTTTGATGAAGTGGAGTTTCTAGCAAAAAAACACCGACCAAAGTTAATTATTGCGGGAGCATCAGCCTACACAAGAACCATAGACTTCACTAAATTCAGACAAATATGTGACGAAGTAGAGTCCAAACTTATGGTCGATATGGCACATATCGCAGGTTTAGTAGCGGCTGGGCTGCATCCCTCCCCAATAGGAGAAGCTGACATTGTGACCTCCACAACACACAAAACACTTAGGGGTCCCAGAGGGGGAATGATTTTTGCAAGAAAGGATTTAGCAAGAAAGATCAACAGCGCCGTTTTTCCCAATATGCAAGGTGGTCCATTGGAACACACAATTGCAGCAAAAGCTGTAGCATTTAAGGAGGCCTCCACCCCAGACTTCAAATTATATCAAGAGCAAGTTATCACTAACGCAAAAATTTTAGCTAGTACTCTGAAAGATGGTGGTCTCAGACTGGTTTCATCAGGAACTGATAACCATATGGTACTTGTGGACCTAACGCCGCTTGGAATCACAGGGAAAGAAGCGGAGGACTCTCTTAGCAGATCTAATATAGTAGTTAACAGAAACGCCATTCCTTTCGACAAACTCCCGCCGAGGCAAGCAAGTGGGATGCGCCTGGGTACACCTGCCCTTACAAGCCGAGGTATGAGGGAACCTGCCATTAAAGAAGTTGGAAACTTGATATTGCAGGTTTTGAGCAATCTGGGGGATACTCAGTTTGAGTCCAATGTTCAACAGCAAGCACTCAATCTATTAGAGGCATACCCCGCTCCAGGAATTAGTTCTCCCTAACCTAGACAACTACTCCATACGAGAACCACCCCAGGATCTTGATACACCTGCGGCAGTAGGTTCAACAATGACGTTAACAACTGCTGCTTTCCCACTAGAAAAGGCTCGATCCAAAGCTGGTTTTATCTCAGCCGGATCTTCCACTTTTTCTCCATAGCCATGCAGGGCCTGAGCCATTTCGTCATAGGCTGTGAATCCTAACTCTCTCCCAGGTTTCCTTTTGTCCGGAGTTCTTGCAGTCCAACCAGCGTTATTACTAATAACAGTCACTACCGGTAAATTATGCCTAACGGCTGTATCGATCTCCATGGCATTCATACCCATTGAGCCATCCCCATGAAGAACCAAAACTTGTTTATCCGGCTTGGCCACCTGGGCCCCTATTCCATATGGAAGCCCAACTCCCATTGTGCCTGTCACACCAGAATTGAGACGATGTCCAGGGTAGTAAGTTGGAATTGATTGTCTACCAAAATGAAGTATTTCATTTCCATCCACAGAAACAATGGCGTCTCTGTCCAGAAATTCTGTGATCTCGTTACATAGTCTAAGAGGATGTATTGGAACCTGATCAGAATTAAGAATGGCCGCACTACGAGCTGATCTTTCATCTTGAGCTTTTTGAAGACTCAAAATCCATTCAGACTCAAGGGCACCAGCGTAATCAGAAGGGCTTGCCTCCGCAGCCTCATTCAACTGAGACATAACAGCCTTCGCGTCCCCAAATATACCAAGATCAATGTTTTGATTGTGGCCTAACTCCCCTTCATCTATGTCAATTTGGATAATTTTTGCATTTGGGTTAAATCGCCTTCCGTAATTCATCATCCAGTTAAGTCGGGTACCAACAACTAAAACAACGTCAGCTTCACGCATAGCGGTTGACCTTGCTGCTGGAAATGAAACACGGTGGTCTTCTGGTACCAGACCTCTGGACATCGGAGCCGTATAGAAAGGAATGTTTGTAGTGTC
>Ga0114933_10001190_pt1 | contig 29413 bp, 24 predicted proteins | sample 4SBtaG_FD_89691 | JGI IMG/M metagenome (GOLD analysis project Ga0114933, IMG submission 89691) | Deep subsurface microbial communities from Kolumbo volcano to uncover new lineages of life (NeLLi) - 4SBTROV12_W25 metaG | ecosystem: Environmental > Aquatic > Marine > Volcanic | place: Kolumbo... | reverse complement strand
TGGCCTGCCTGCAGGACGCCTTCGATCACGCGGCCTTCCTGCTGCACCAGCAGTCGCTCGAGCTGGGCGTGCCGACCCAGGCGGAGCTGGTCGCTGCGGTCTGTGCGCACGACCGCCTGTGGCTCGGCGCAGCGGGCGGCATCAGCCTCCTCCAAGGCGATCTGGGCCGGACCCTCGCCTCGCCCCCGGTCGGCGTCATGGTGCGCAGCCACCCTGAGCTCCTGGTTCAGGAGCTCTCGGGGCGCAGCACCCTGGTGCTGAGCTCCGCGCCGCTCGAGGGGCCCCTCGCCGACCGGGACCCGAACGCCCTGGCCCGAACGCTGGCTGAGGATCTCGACGGAGAGCAGGGCGTGCTCGTGTTCCGGGCCGCTGCGGGCGCCGCGGTCGACGGTCTGGCCGAGCTGCGCGCGACCCGGCTGTTCGGAGAGCTCGACGCGCTGACCCTTCAGCGCCTCCAGCCCTATCTCCTGGAGCGACGCGTCTCGGCGGGTGAAGAGGTCTTCGCCGAGGGCGACCCGGGCGACCGGCTGTACGTCGTCCTGGAGGGCCGGCTCCGGGTGTCTCGCCGAGGCGTGAACCTGACGAGCGTGGGACCTGGTCAGCACTTCGGCGAGCTGGCCGTGCACCTGGCGGGCCAGCGCACCGCGACGGTCACCGCCGAGACTGAAGCCCGCCTCGTGAGCCTGCACCGACGCCACCTCCGGGAGCTGTCGGAGCGCCAGCCTCGCGCGGCCTCGGTCCTGTTGCAGGTCCTGCTCCAGGACGTCGCGGTCCGGCTCAGGGACCTGACGGACTCGGTGACCGAGTGATCGCCTTGGTCGGCGCCGCCCTGGCCAACGGGCAGACGACCCATGTCTGGATCACGCGCCATGCGGTCGAGCACATGCCCGAGGGCCACGAACTGACTGAGATCGTTCGCGATCCGGCGCACGAGCCGATGCTGATCAACGGCGCGATGTTCCCGGACGGGGGCTACGCGGTCGGCCACGAATACGGTGAGGCGACCCACTGGGAGCCGCTCCAGGGGGCCTACCTCGACTGGATCCGCCAGGACATCGGCCTGCCGCTGACGGACGAGGGCCGCGAGCACGTCGCCTTCCTCATGGGGCTGGCCAGCCACGGCATGGCCGACCAGACCTTCGACGCCCTCTACATGGAGCGGTCCAAGGTCTACGACGCCGAGTACGGCTGGACGACCGGCGTCTCGATGGACGAGGCCACCGACGTCATCTGGGCCGTGATCACCGGACCGCAGCCGGTGCCCGAGCGCTGGTTCCCCGCCGACGCGCTGCTCCCGATCTACGAAGAGCAGGGCATCACCGTGGGCGAGGACACCCTCGACGACGGGCTCACGCTGCTGCACGCCGCCATGGACCTGGTCGGGTACATGTCCGAGCAGGACGCGGTCGTAGCCGGCTACGAGGCCGACTATCCCTGGGCCTCCGCGCACTTGTGGGACCCGGTCGAGGTCCCCGGCGCACCCCGCTGCGAGGGCGAGATCGTCGCCCTGTACTGGCTGGACCTGTGGGAACGCCTGGAGCACGGCGTGGTCGGGGACAACCCCGTGCTGACGACGATCCCCTCGGACGGAGCCTGGGGCCACCCTCGGGACGCCGGCCTGGTCGAGGCCCGCGTCTCCCTGGTCTTCGCCCGCGGCTTGAAGACGGTGGCCCCCGAAGACTTCCGAGTGACCCACGAGGGCGTCGATCTGCCCGTCGACACCTGGCTCTTCTACCGAGACGACTCCCACGTCGTGCACCTGATTCCCCATGAGGACTGGCCGCTCGGCGACATCACCATCTCGGTGCTCGGGACGACGGACCGGCATGGGCGCTCGGGTGCCGAGGGCTCCTTCACCTTCTCGACCGAGCCGCCGCCCGAGGACGAGCCCGCACGCGGCTGCTCCCACGCTCCAGCCGGCTTCGGACTGTTGGGACTGCTGGCGATCCGACGCCGTCGATGATCTCGACGGCCGCGCGGTGCGCGAACCTGGTCGCCCGCCACCGCCTGGACCGGTCGGCCACCTCGGTCGACGAGGCCGTCGAGGACCTCGTCGCGCTGCACTCCAGCGACCCGATCACCCCGCACCTGGCCGCCTTGGCCCGGGTGCGCGACTACGCGGTCGAGGACCTGGAGAACGCCTTCGATCGGAGTCGGCTGTGGCGACTGCACGCCATGCGAAGGACGCTGTGGGTGGCTCCCGCGGACCGGGTCGGCATGCTCCAAGCGTCGGTCGGCGATGCCGTCGCCGCGAAGGAGCGCCGCCGCTTGGAGGGCTGGGCCGAGGGCCTCGACCTGGCGGCCCTGGAGGAGTCGGTGCTGGCGGCGATCGCCGCCGAGCCCGGGGTGCACACGCGCGAGCTGACGACGCGCATACCGGCGCTGCAAGCCAAGGTCAGGGTCGGTTCGGGCAAGTGGGCCCAGGAGGCGCCGGTGGGTTCGCGGCTCCTCTACGTCCTCGCGATGGAGGCCAAGCTCCGGCGCACGCGGAGCTCGGGAACATGGAAGTCGAGCCAGTACGGCTGGGCGACCGCCACGGTCGTGCGGCCCGCGCGAGCCGCCGAGGAGCTGATCCGACGCTACCTGGAGCGCTTCGGACCGGCGACCCGCACCGACGTGCGCTGGTGGACGGGTTTGACCGCGGCTCAGGTGGACGGGGCCTTGTCCGAGGTCGCGGAAGAGGTGAGGCTCGAGACAGGCGCCGCCTGGGTCGCTCGGGGCTTCGGGCTCCAAGCGGCCTCGGGCGTCGCGCTCCTTCCGGGCCTGGATCCGACCCCGATGGGCTGGAAGGAGAGGGACTGGTTTCTCGGCGACCACGGAGCGGCGCTGTTCGATCGGAACGGCAACGTCGGCCCGACAATCTGGGTGGAGGGACGCATCGTCGGGGGCTGGGCGGTGTCGGGCGAGGGCCGGGTGCTCACGAAGCTGCTCGAGGACGTCGGCGACGTGGCCGAGGCGGCCGTTGCAGCAGAGGCGGAGCGCCTTGGGGCGTGGTTGGGCGGGACCTCGGCGACACCCCGCTTCCGTACGCCCCTGGAGAAGAGCCTGGTCTAGTACCTCCGACCCGAAGTCTCTACCGGCTCCCTGTCGAGGGGATTCCACGGGAGGCCGCCGGACTGGGTGGAGGAGCGGGAGGCCGTCGCGCGGGCTGAGATCAAGCTCGGTGGGGACTTCCGGGTCTCGGTACTGGTCGCGGCGAGGCCTCGTGTCCGGCTCGAACGAGACGATCTGTAACGATCAGGCATGAGATGGAGCCGATCTCCCCCCGAAACGTGACACTTCGTTGCGCTTGAGCCGGAGAAGTCACGGCCGCCAGGCGAAGACGGTGGCCCCGCCACCCGAGACGGCGTCGGCGGAGCCAGCGAGATCGGAATCGGACCGCGGGCCGCTCGGACCTCGGAAAGCTCGGGCCTCGGGGGCTCGGGCCCCGGGTCATCCAGCCTGAAAGACCGAAAAGCGTCCTTTCAGCACATCTGACCCGGGGTGAGACGGCGTGACAGGCCTGATCCGTGTCTTTCGCGCGATCTCACGGCCGTGGAGCGGCCGGGCATGCCGGCCCGATGACGCGACCTGGCGTAGCGGCCGGCGCCGTCGCGCGGACTTGGATCAAGCTCGGTATGGACTTCCGGGTGGCGGTACTATCTCCGGTCCTTCCAGTGGGCGTGCAGGACCCTCCAGGCCGCGACCCCGGTGTCCTTCAGGCCGGCGTCGTTCAGCTCACGAATCAGCTTCGCGCCACGCTCGGGGCCCAGGGTGGCGGCGAGCTCGTCGGTGGCCAGGGCCGCGCGCTGAGCGAGGTCATCGTCCTCGATCATGGCGTGCTCCAGCGCGATCTCGAGCGCCTCGCGCGGGGTGTCGCCTCGATTGCGGTCGAAGTCCAGGTCCGCCAGGGCCGGGGCCTCCTCCTCGAGGAAGGCCACCAGGCCGGGACGCAGGGCGCGACAGGTCGCCGGGTCCGCGGCCATGTACGCCGCATAGGCGAAGAGAGCGGGCTCCGGATCGAGGTGGTGCAGGAAGCCTGCGAGGCGCTCGACGAAGGCGGCGTGTCCGTCCTGCGCGGCGAAGTCGGCGAAGGCGGGGACCGCGCCCCCGGTCCGGCTCCTCGCTGCGAGCTCGGCCAGCACGTCCGCGAGGGGGGTCGACCCCGCCGACGCCTGGACGAACTCGATGTAGGCGTCGCCCCCATGCACGAGCGCATGCTCGGACCAGAGCAGCCGGAGAAGGCTGGAGCCCCTCGCGTGCAGCTGGCGGAGCAGCACGCCGAGCGCCTGGGCTCGAGGCCCCTGGTCCAGGCCCCCCTGCTCGAGCAGGAAGGGCACGATGTCCTCGTCCCGTTTGCCCTGCCCCCGCTTGAGCGAGCCGCGCAGCTGCTCGGTGAGCGCCGAGGCCACACCACCCAGCAGATCCGCAGGCACCGGGCCCGTGTCGACCAGGAACCAGAGCCGATCTCGGAAGGCGGTCGTCGCGCGCTGCCACCAGCCCGCGCCGACCCCGTCCGGGCGGACCTCGACCAGAAGGGAGACCACGGCCTCGACGAAGGCCTGGCGCGCGCTCCCGTCGACCTCGGCTCGCACGGTGGCATAGGCCGTGAGTGAGAAGTCGAGCCGGTCGGCGGTGGGTCGGCCCGGGAGGACCTCGTCGCGCACGGAGCGCTTCCACAGCGCGACCGCCCACTCGTCCGAGAGGTCCAGCCAGCCCGCCTCGGCCGTCGGCGGACCCAGGCCGAACTCCTTCGACAGGCTCGCGTTGAGCCGCGCATCCGCGGGGCGCACCGTGCGAGCGAGCTCCACGGCGGGACCGAGCCGATCGGCCTGGCGGGCAGCCGGCGTGGACAGCGACTGCCGCACGGCCTCCAGGTCTTCGGCCGACCGAGGGGTCGCGAGCCCGTCGCTGCGCCGATGGAACTCGGCCAGAGGCACCGGGTCGTCCAGGGCGGCGAGCCTCACGACGTGGTCGGCCCAGGCCCCCAGTCGATCATCGGCGGGCGCCTCTCCCGGCTCCCGCAGCAGCACGATGCGACAGCCCGTGTTCTGCCCGATCGAGGGCTTGGTGTCGTTCACGGCGAAGCTCGCTCGGCCCCGAAGCGAGGGAGGCAGCGCCTGGAGAAGACCGGCCAGGCGCCACAGGCGCCAGTGGTCGTGGCTCTTGGGCTCCAGGCCCGGAAGGCACCGCGCCAGGTGGGCCATCGCCTCCTCGGGCGGGGGCGGGAGCCGCATGACCAGGGTACTGTCATCGTCGATCGCCAGGTGTGCCGCCAAAGCAGCGACCGTGCGTGCCGTCTCCACCGAGCCGTAGTCGAGGATCTCGGCCCGCAAGAGCCCCCAGGCGACGTCGGGCATCACCTGGGCGTGCACGGCCTTGCGCCGGGAGAGCCCCGGTCGGTCCCGGACCCACAGCTTGACCACACAGGCCACCCCGAGGGCCAAGAGCGCGCGATTTCCCCCGATGGCGTCGGACTGGTCGCGGGACAGGGACCACCCATGGGCGAAGCGCAGCTGGCCGTCCTCACGATCCAGCCGCGCGACCGCCACGCCGTGCGACCCGCCGGGCAAGGCGAAACCCAGAAAGAGCACCGGCGCATCGCGGGGCTCCAGGCTGGCCTCTGGAGCGCGAAGCCGGCGAAGCAAGGCCTGCAAGAGGCGGTCATCGGCGAGGACCCGCGCCGAGGCCGCGGCCGGCTCCAAGGCGCCCGAGCCCTGCGCGACGCCGAGGAGATGCTCCAAGGTGATCTTCACGACCGGCTTGGTACCACGACCGGTTCAGGGGGAAGGCACTCCGCGAAGGCCTCGGACCCAGCCCTCGGCGGTCCCGACGGCCTCGTTCACACGATGCATGCCGAAGACCGCCGCGCGACGCAAGAGGTCGAGGGGGTTCAGGCCTCCCCGGAACTTCAGACCACCCCCGACTCCCAGGGCCGCCCCCGCGTCGGCCTCGGCCTCGATCAGGTTGCCCTTCGCGCTGAGCTTGCCGCCGGCCTCGGCCCCGGCTCCAGCGCGTGCATCGACGCCGACGCCGACCCGCAACAGCTGGGTCTTGCCGACCCCGAAGAGCACCTTGGCAGCGCGGTCCCAGAAGGACTCCGGCAGCTTGTCGAGCAGCGCGTCGTCGAGGTCCCCAGGCAGGTTGTCGGCGTAGTCCCGGAGCAGCTCGGCGTAGTTCCGGCGGTCCCAGTTCAGCGTGGTGTCGAGCTCCGCGCTCGCCTTGGCCCCCGCGAAGAGCTTCAGCTTGCCCTCGACGCTGGCGCCGTCGGAGCGGTTCTGTGCGGACCCGGTGGCGGTGGCCCGGGCCTCGCCGGCCCCGTGAAGCCGGCCCCCGATCCCGACGGTCTCCTGGTTGACCCGGGCGACCTCGTGCTCCCCTTTCACCTCGCCCTCGGCCAGGGTGAGCGCGGCCTCGGCCTTGGCGTCCACCTTCACGCCGCCCTTGGTCCGCCGGGCCCCGAGCGAAGCCCCCAGCTCGCCGCCCAGCGCCCGGGCCTTGGCCGTGGTGTGCTCGCCGAAGGCGCGCTGGGCCTCGATGAGCTCGTCCTTCTCCTTGCCACCGATCTCCGCGGCGATCGTGCCGTCGGTGGACAGGCTGCCCTTGGCGGTGGTGTTCCCCTTCTTCGCCGACACGCTCAGGCCGGCCCTGGCTCCCTTCTCGTCCGCCTCGGCCGTTCCGCCGCTGGTGGTGCTCCAGTCGCCCAGCTGGTCGGTGCGCCGGATCGAGGCCTTCGCCTTCGCGCCGGCCTTTCCCTTGTTGTCCGCGTTCAGCGTCACGCCCGCGTCGTGCTCGAGGTCCCCGGTGGTGCCGGTGTGCGCCAAGCCCGTCTCGACCTCGGTCTTGCCGTCGCGCAGCCCCCGCTTGACCGAGGTCTTCGCGTCCAATCCCAGCACCTCGGCTTCATGGGTGGCGTGGACCGAGCCGTCCGCCGCCACGCCCTCGCGATCGCCCGCGACGGTCCCGGTGAAGCCGGCCTGGACGTCTCCGAGGTCGGCCTCGAGGGTCGCCTCCGCCTCGCCCCGCGGGCCGTGCTCGTCGAGGGCGCCGGAGACTTCGCCCGCGGCTCGCAGGGGTCCGACCGTGCGCTCGCCGCTCGCGGAGTCCTCGAGCCGTCCCTCGTCGACCGCGCCGGGGCGCTCCGGGCCCTCCTCGAGCCACCCCCGCATCCACTCCAGGTCCCCGCGCATCCGGCTGGAGCTCGTCTTGCCCTCGATCTCCTGGCGGTTGAACAAGAGCTCCGCGGCGCGCGCCGAGTTGCTCTCCCCCACGTCGTGCGAAGCGGGCGCGCTCGACGTGGGGGAGGTCGCTTCGGGCCGGCGGGTCTTCAGCTGAGCCTTGCTCATGCCCGGGAGTGTGGGCGCGGAGTCCGACCGGGGCGATGACCCCGCGATGACGTTCGGCTATGGCATGGGCATGGACAAGTGGGACCGGATCTGGACCGAGCGGGGCCACGCCGTCAGCGGACATGCGGCCTTCCTCGATCGGATCGCCGATCGACTGCCCACCCGCGGACGCGCGCTGGACCTGGCCGGGGGGGCCGGAAGGAACGCGACCTGGCTCGCCGCTCGAGGGTTCGACGTCACGGTCTGTGATCGCTCCGCGGTGGGCCTGACCCTGGCGGCCGAGGCCGGACACAAGACCCTGCAGCGCGACGTCGAGGCCGAAGGACCGCCGGAGGGCCCCTGGGACCTGGTGCTCATCCATCACTTCCTGTGGCGCCCCGTCTTCGATCTCCTCGACACCGACTGGCTGATCTTCGTCCAGCCGACCACGATCAACCTCGAGCGTCACCCGCGCCCCTCCGAGCGCTTCCTGCTGCGACCCGGCGAGGTCGTCGAGCTCCTCGCAGGCCAGACAGTCGTCCACCTGGAAGAGGGCTGGGGAGCGGAGGGCCGCCACGAAGCGCGGGTGGTCGCTCGGACCCCGCCCGAGGAGCCCAAGCGGAGGCCTCGGCGAGCGAGATAGCAGGGCGCATGCTGACGACCCTGATGCTTCTTTCCTGTGGCCCCAAGACGCCCCCCGAGCCTGCTGTCGAGCCTGTCGTGGAGACGATCGAGCCCCCCGCGCGGGTGCTCGAGACCGTGACCCCCGACGAGTGGGGCGACTGGGGGGTCAACCTGTCCACCGTCGATGACACCGTGAAGCCCGGCGACGACTTCTTCATGCACGTCAACGGCACCTGGTACGCCGACTTTGAGATGCCTGCGGACCGGACGCGCTACGGCGCCTTCGACCTCCTCCGCGAGAAGTCCGAGCAGCGCGTCCGCTGGATCATCGAGGACCTCGCCGACGAGAAGCCGGCCCTCGACACGCCGCGCGGCAAGACCTCGGCCTTCTACAACGCCTTCCTGGACATCCAGGCCATCGAGGCGGCGGGCATGGAGCCGGCACAGCCGCACCTGGACCGGATCCAGGCCATCGAGACACGCGAGGATCTGGCGAAGCTCTTCGTCGAGCCGGGCTACCCGGCGCCCTTCGGCGGCTTCGTCTTCGCCGACGACAAGGATCCCAGCGACAACATCATGCAGACCCGCATCGGCGGTCTGGGCATAGGCGATCGGGACTACTACCTCAAGGACGACGCCTCCTCGACCGAGCTGCGCGCCGCCTACGTCGAGATGCTCACGAAGCTCTTGGAGCAGGCCGGCGACGCGGACCCGGCCGCCTCGGCCCAGGCGGTGCTGGAGCTCGAGACCGAGATCGCGAAGTCCCACTGGGACCGGGCGCTGCGGCGCAACCCGGAGCTGACCTACAACAAGCTCTCCCGGGACGAGTTCATCGCGCTGGGTGGGGACTTCCCGGTCGGCGCGATGCTGGATGCCTGGGGCCTCGCCGGCGAGACCGAGCTGCTCGCATCCCACGTCCCCCCGACCGCCGAGGAGATCGCCGCCGCCGGCATCTCCGCCGAGGACGCCGAGGCCGGCCTGGGCGAGGGCTTCCCCGGCGTCTTCCGGCTGTGCAACGAGGCCGACCTGGACACCTGGAAGGCCTGGATGACCGCGCACTTGTTGATCGATCATTCGTCGGTCCTTCCCGCGGCGGTCGACGAGGCCAGCTTCGCCTTCTACGGCACCGCGCTGCGTGGCCAGACCGAGCAGCGGCCTCGCTGGAAGCGGGGGGTCCAGGCGACCCAGAGCGCCCTGGGCGAGGCCATCGGCGAGGTCTACGTCGAGCGCCACTTCCCGCCCCAGGCCAAGGTGGAGATGGACGAGCTGGTCGCCAATCTCCGGGCGGCCATGGCCGCGAACCTCGAGGACCTGGAGTGGATGGGCGACGAGACCAAGGTCCGCGCCAACGCGAAGCTCGACAGCTTCAACCCGAAGATCGGCTACCCCGACACCTTCAAGACCTACGAGGGCATGGTCATCGGGCACAGCGCCTTCGAGAACGCGATGGCCGTCACCGCCTGGGAGACCGCGGACAACCTGGCGGACCTGGACAAGCCGGTCGACCGCGACCGGTGGTTCATGCCGCCGCAGATGGTGAACGCCTACTACAACCCGGCCTTCAACGAGATCGTGTTCCCGGCGGCGATCCTGGAGCCGCCCTTCTTCGGGCTCAGCGCGGATCCGGCGGTCAACTACGGCGCCATCGGCGGCGTGATCGGCCACGAGATGGGCCACGGCTTCGACGACCAGGGCTCCAAGTACGACGACAAGGGCGTGCTCGCCGACTGGTGGACCGACGAGGACCTCGCGGCCTTCCGCGAGCTCACCGACGCGCTGGTCGCCCAGTACGACGCCTACTGCCCGCTGGACGACGGCGAGACCTGCGTGAACGGGCGGTTGACCCTGGGCGAGAACATCGGAGATCTGGGAGGCCTCAGCCTGGCCTACCGGGCCTACAAGCTCTCGCTCAACGGCGAGGACGACGAGGTCATCGACGGCCTGACCGGGGACCAGCGCTTCTTCATGTCCTGGGCCCAGGTCTGGCGCTCCAAGATCCGCGACGAGGCCCTGCGCCAGCGCATGATCACGGACCCGCACTCCCCGGCCATCTACCGCGTCAACGGCATCGTCCGGAACACGGACGCCTGGTACACGGCCTTCGACGTCCAGGAGGGCGACGCGCTGTACCTGCCGCCCGAGGAGCGCATCCGGATCTGGTAGGCCCGGGACGGGGCCAATCGGGCGATACGCTGCGCTACCGTGGAGCGTGACCCCCTTCCTCCTCGTGGCCCTGAACGCACACGCGGACCCGACGTTGGCGCCGGGGATCACGCTGGACGCCACCATCGACGAGACGGATGAAGGCCCCTGGGTGACCGGTGTCGGCGACCTGGACGGCGACGGCACAGACGACCTCGCGGCGGTCACGCTGCATGGCCACGTCTCGCTCTACCGAGGCGGGCCCGGGCTGACGGGCACGGCAGACGCCGTCTTTGTGGTGCCCAGCTCGCTGACCTGGCGCGCGAACCATGCCGGCGACCTGGACGCGGACGGGCTGGATGACCTGCTCTTCGAGATCTCCTGGTTCGAGGAGAACGACGACGGCAGCCACAACCAGGTGGGTGGAGCCATGGTCATGACTCCGGCGGCGGACACCTACGAGCCACTTCTCACCTGGCAGACCGGGGGTCTGAGCCACGGCGCAGGCGACGTCGACGGGGACGGGTACGCCGATCTGATCAACGGCGAAACCGTGTGGCCGGGGACCTCGGATGGCCCGGACATCGAGACGCCCTACGGGCTCTCCAGCGTGTGCGGCGGCGGCGCGGAGACCCCTGCGCGCCCGCCCGGCGACTTCGACGGGGACGGCTACGCGGACCTGGTCCTGACGGATGCCGACTACTCGTACCCCGAGCAATGGACGGGGATTGTCTGCATCGTCCACGGCGGCATCGCTGGCCCTAAGGGCGCGATCCAGATCCAGCCGGCCACACCGCAACCCAAGGCCTTCTTCGGACTCGCTCCGACGGCGATGGGCGACGGCGACGGCGACGGGCACGCCGACCTGCTCGTGGGCGCGAAAGGCGAGATGGCCGCCTACGTCTTCCATGGCAGCACCACGGGCGTGGACCCCACGAACGAGACGCGGATCCACAGCGACGCGAACCAGTGGCACAACGCCTTCGCCGAGTACCCGACCGGCACAGGCGACGTGGACGGTGACGGGCTCGCCGACATCCTCCTCACGCTCCGTCCGACGGGAGACCAGGGCATCGAGGGGCCGCTGGGCTTCCTCTACTACGGCGCGGTGTCGGGGTACGAAGGCGCGGAGCCGCAGCAGCTCTCCGTCCCCACATGGAGCGGGGGACAGGCCGTGTCTGACGTCAACGACGACGGCTACGCCGACGCGCTGTGGGACCTGGACGTGTACTTCGGCTCCTGCCGACGCACCTGGTACGCCGACGCCGACGGTGACGGCTTCGGCGACCCGGATCAGAGCGCGGACGCCTGCGAGCCCCCGACTTCGTACGTGGGCGGCGCGGGGGACTGCGACGACACGGAGCCCCAGGCCTGGACAGACGCAGACGAGGTCTGCGATGGCGTCGACAACGACTGCGACGGGAGCGCCGACGAGGACGCGACGGACGCAACGGAGTGGTTCCCGGACGGCGACGGCGACGGCTACACCACCGCCTCGGATCCCGTCGTGGCCTGCACCCCTCCGGCGAACTACGCGGCGGCCACGGAGCCCGACTGCGACGACGCGGACGCGGCGATCCACCCCGACGCCGAGGACACGCCCGGAGACGGACGCGACCAGGACTGTGACGGAGCGGACGCGACGCCGGACACCGGCGACGACATCTCCGGCCCGAACACCCCTGAACCCGGTTGCTCCGGGTGCGCCAGCCCCGCATCCGGCGCCTGGTGGCTATGGGCTCTTGGCGCGCTGGTGCTACGGAGGTTCCGATGATCTGGCTGGTGATCCTGGGCTGCAGGAACAAGGACTACTCGGTCCTCGACAGCGCCCCACTCGAGGCGGATCCGGTCGACCTCGACGGCGACGGCTTCTTCGAGGACGAGGACTGCGACGACCAGGACCCGGCGGTCTACCCGGGCGCCGTGGAGTTCTGCGACGGCCTCGACAACGACTGCGACGAGCTCATCGACGAGGACGACGCCGCGGACGCCGGCACCTGGTACGGCGACGCGGACGCGGACGGCTACGGCGACGACGCGGCGGCCTCGACGAGCTGCGAGCAGCCCTCGGACACCTCGGACGAGGGCGGGGACTGCGACGACGACGACCCGGCGATCCACCCCGGCGCCACCGAAGACGACTGCACCGACCCCGTGGACTACAACTGCGATGGTTCCGTGGGCTACGCCGACGAGGACGGCGATGGCTGGGCCGCCTGCGAGGACTGCGACGACTCGGACGGCGCGCTGAACCCCGACGCGACCGAGGTCTGCGACGACCTCGACAACGACTGCGATGGGGCTGTGGACGACGAGGACACCGATCTGGACACCTCGACCGGATCCGCCTGGTACGCCGACGCCGACGGAGACGGATTCGGGGACGCCGCCACTTCCACCGAGGCCTGCGAGCAGCCCTCTGGCTACCTCGAGGACTCGAGCGACTGCGACGACACCGACGCCGAGGTGAACCCGGACGCGACCGAGGTGTGCAACGGCCTCGACGACGACTGCGACGGCACCATCGACGAGGACGACGCCGCCGACGCCGGCACCTGGTACGCCGACACCGACGGAGACGGATTCGGGAACGCCGATGTCTCGACGGTCGCGTGTGACCAGCCCAGCGGAACCGTCGACGACGACAGCGACTGCGACGACACGGACGCCGAGGTGAACCCCGACGCCGTCGAGGTCTGCGACGGCATCGACAACGACTGCGACGGGGACATCGACCCCGACGACAGCGCGGACGCGACGACCTGGTACGACGACGATGACGGCGACAGCTACGGCGACGCGTCCGCCAGCACGACCGCCTGCGATCAGCCCTCCGGCACCGTCGAGGACGACAGCGACTGCGACGACACGGACGCCGAGGTGAACCCGGACGCCGTCGAGGTCTGCGACGGCATCGACAACGACTGCGACGGGGACACCGACCCCGACGACGCCTGGTGGGACACCGACTGGGACTACCGCGTCCCGCTCACGCTGACGGCCTCGAGCTACGACGTCGAAGGGCCGCCCGTGCTGGTGTCCATCGACTTCGAAGACCACCTCGCGACGCTCGGCGACAGCGGGAGCTTCGACTCGGCGTCGCTGCGTGTGGTGCTCCAGGACTGCAGCCTGGACTTGCCGGAGCTGCCCAGCCAGTTCCTCGACGAGGTCAACGGCCTGGACGAGGCGGCGGATCACAGCGACTCGGCCGGGGACGGCCACGGCACGGTGGCCTTTGTCTACGACGAGGACGGGGATCTCACGAGCCTGGAGACCCTGAGCGCCTCGACGAACGTGGACATCGCGGTCTACTTCGGGACCTCGGGGACCGCTCCGACCTACAGCACCTCCTTGACCGCCAGCACGACCGGGCTGTCCAACAGCCTGTCGACGACCGCGTTCTCGGCCGCCGAGGGGGGCCTGGTGGACTCGCTGACCTACAGCAGCACGGTGGTGACCAGCCAGACCGACAGCTGCTGCGGCAACGGCATCTACTCAGGCGGTACCTGGTCGAACACGCCGATGTACACCACCGGGACGAACGCCGTGGACCACTCCGGCGACGTGCTGGCCGTGGTGAGCGCGACGGGCTCGCTGACCTCCTACGACTACACCTACTGGTACTGGATGTTCGCCGGCCGACCCGAGGTCTGGGTCAAGACGGTCCACGAGGCGACGGGCAGCCTGAGCATGAACCACACCAGCTCCTGGGACCTGGGCGTTCGGCCCTGGGAGAGCCGCCAGGACGACATCAGCTCGGGCGCGACCTTCACCAGCGACACCAGCGGTCTGTACGCGGACATCACCGACAGCAGCGGCGCGATCGGCGTGAGCTTCGGCTACGCAATCGAGCCCGCCAACGGCATCGCGCTGTCCAACTACGATCCCTACATCATCTCGATCGGCAACGACTACTCGAGCTCGACGGGCAGCTCCCTGACCGCCGCGAGCGGCGACGTCATCATCGACCACCCGGTAATGGTCGTCATGCCTCACGACAGCGACTTCGCTGACAGCCAGGACGACTTCTTCGGGCTGCTCGAGGGCGTCGAGGTCAGCGAGGGCACGCCCGAGACGCCCTGAGCATCGCCGCACGGTGACCCGGACTCAGAGACCCCCGAGCCACGCCAAGGCGGCCTCGCGCGAGTCGAAGTTGTGGCTGGCGTAGTTCGCTCCGTCGTCCTGCATCGACGTCGGAGGCACCCGGCCGTTCGGGAACAGGAACGCGAAGCCCGTCACGCCCGCGGCGTTGTAGCGCGGGATGATGTGCTCCCTCCGGAAGGGACCCATGGCGGGGCCGGGACGAAAGGTGAAGGCGCGGACATCGACGAGGAGACCCGTCGCGCCGTGCTCTTTGGCCAGATCGCCGAAGACCAGCATGGTGTCGAAGAAGTCCTGTTGGGCCATCTCGGTCGGCTTCCAGGTCAGGGTCAGGACGTCGCCGTCCTGGTCGATCGACGCGTGGGGGCTGTCGAAGCGATTGGTCATCAGCGCCTGACCATGACCCCGACGCCGCCGCCCTGCTCGAGGACCACCGGGGCGAGCGCGACGCGGACGGCGTCGTCCTGCTCCTCTCGGACCGCGAGGGCGAGGTTCAACCGGGCACGGGCTTGGTTGCCGTCGACCTGAAGGAGCGCGATGCCGGTCAGTGCGCCGGCCAGGCCGACGAAGCCGACGCCGCCGAAGGCGGACTCCTCGGTCACGCCGCCCACGGCGATCGAGATCACGGCGATACCCATTCCCCGTGTCCGAGGCCAGCGGGCCGGGCTCCGTGGACGACTGGCAGCTGAGCAAAGAGCCGCCCAGAAGCAGGTGCAGGTGAGAACTCACGGGGGCTCCGAGTAGATCCGAGGTTGGCTTCCGCCACGATAAACAGCCCTGGCCGACGACGACAAGCCTGCCGCCCGAGTCCCAACCCTGCTCGAACCGCGGCAGCCCGCCATGATCGACGTTCCCGGAGGGCTCCGCGAATGGTCGGGGCGAGAGCGAACCCGTACGTCCTTGGCCGCAAGCGGCCGCTATCCGGCCTGGTGCCATTCCCGATCGCTCACCCGAACCAAAGACGCCCTCGCCTGACGGCGAGGGCGTGATGGTCGGGGCGAGAGGATTCGAACCTCCGGCCTCCTGCTCCCGAAGCAGGCGCGCTACCAGGCTGCGCCACGCCCCGACGACGCCGGCACTTAGCCACCGGCGTCCGGCGCGTCAAACTCGCTGGGTGCCTCCCCGTCCGGAGCCCGACAACTTATAGTTCGGGCATGGACTTCAAGCACAGCGTCGACATCGACAAGCCCGCCGACGAGGTCTTCGCCTACCTCGCGGACTTCGAGAACAACCCGGCGTGGCAGGGGGGCATGGTGGCCTGCCACTGGACCAGCGAGGAGCACGGCCCGGTCGGCTCGACCTACCAGCAGGAGGCGCGGTTCTTCGGGCGCCCGATCCTGACCGACTTCGTCGTGACCGAGTTCGAAGCCGGTCGGCGCATCTCGATCGAGAGCACCAAGAGCACCTTCCCGATCCAGGTCACCCGCTCGGTCGAGGCCCGCGAAGGCGGCTGCACGGTCACCGCTCACGTACGGGGCCAGCCGACCGGACTGCTCAAGCTCTTCTCGGGCATGGTCCCGAAGAGCGTGTCGAAGGACTACGCCGCGCTGAAGAAGCTGCTCGAGGGATAAGCCTGGGACGGAGGCTGAATGTCCGACCTGCACCCCGTCCCCGCCCGCGTCTCCGAGGGCGCCGCCAACGACGTCACGGACCTCGAGAGCTATCGCAGCGTGCACGCGCGGAGCGTCGCCGAGCCCGACGCCTTCTGGCTCGAACAGAGCCACAAGCGGATCCTCTGGCGCCGTCCGCCGACCCTCGGACTGCGAGGATCCATCGAGACGATCCCCGAGGCCCCCCTGCGCTGGTTCGAGGACGGCGTGCTCAACGTCACCGAGTCCTGCCTCGATCGACACCTCGCGACCTGGCCCGACAAGACCGCGATCCTCTGGGAGGCCGACGAGCCCGGGAATCACCGCGCCATCTCGTACCGCGAGCTCCACGCCGAGGTCTGTCGAGCCGCCAATGCCCTCGCCAGCCTCGGCGTCCGGAAGGGCGACCGCGTCGTCATCTATATGGGCATGGTCCCCGAGGCCGCCGTCGCGATGCTGGCCTGTGCGCGGGTCGGCGCGATCCACTCGGTGGTCTTCGGCGGCTTCTCGGCCGAGGCCCTCCGCGACCGGGTGCAGGACTGCGGCGCCAAGCTCGTGATCACCCAGGACCAGGGCCTACGCGGCGGCAAACCGATCCCGTTGAAGGCCGTCACCGACGAGGCCCTCGGCGACCAGGACATCCCGGTGCTCATGGTGCGCCGGACCCACGCCGAGGTCGGAACGCACCCGCGCGACCACGACTGGCAGGAGCTCGTCGCCAACGCTGACCCCGAGCACACCGCCGTGGCCTGCGACGCCGAAGACCCGCTCTTCATCCTCTACACCTCGGGCTCCACCGGCACACCCAAGGGCCAGGTCCATACCTGCGGCGGGTACCTGACCTACGCGAGCTTCACCCACGCCAACGTCTTCGATCTGCGCGAGGACGACGTCTATGCCTGCGTCGCCGACGTCGGCTGGATCACCGGCCACACCTACATCGTGTACGGCCCGCTCGCGAACGGCGCGACGACCCTGATGTTCGAGTCCACGCCGATGTACCCGGACGCCGGCCGCTACTGGGACGTCGTCGAGCGGCACCAGGTCACGATCTTCTACACGGCGCCGACCGCGATCCGGGCCCTTGCCGCACACGGAGAGGAGCCCGTGAAGCGCCACGACCTCTCGAGCCTGCGGGTCCTCGGAACGGTCGGCGAGCCCATCGACCCCGACGCCTGGCGCTGGTACTTCCACGTCGTCGGCGCGGGACGCTGCACGGTCGTGGACACCTGGTGGCAGACCGAGACCGGCGGCATCTGCATCAGCCCCATCGCCCCGGCCACGCCCACCAAGCCGGGCTCCGCCACCCTGCCGATGCCGGGGATCGTGCCGGTCGTCATGGACGCCGAGGGCCGCCCGATCGACGGCGCCGGCCAGGGCCGCTTGTGCCTCGCCCAGCCCTGGCCCGGAATGGCGCGGACCATCTGGGGGGACCACGCGCGCTACGTCTCGACCTACCTGGACGCCTTCCCCGGCTTCTACTTCACCGGCGACGGCTGCCGGCGCGACGAGGACGGCTACCTCTGGATCACCGGGCGGGTCGACGACGTGCTGAACGTCAGCGGCCATCGCATCGGCACGGCCGAGTTCGAAGCGGCGCTGATCAGCCTGGACGCGGTCGCCGAGGCCGGCGTCGTCGGCTTCCCGCACCCGATCAAGGGCCAGGGGGTCTACGCCTACGTCGTGCTCCAGCCCGGCGGAGAGCCCAGCGACGCCGTCGAGGCCGACCTGCAGGGAGCCGTGCGACGTCTCATCGGCGCCCACGCCCGCGTCGACCTCGTCCAGTTCGTCCCGGGCCTGCCCAAGACCCGCTCCGGCAAGGTCATGCGACGTATCCTGCGCAAGGTCGCCGAGGGTCAGCCCGAGGCCTTGGGGGATGTGTCCACCCTGGCCGATCCGAGCGTCGTCGAGGCCATCGTCACAGGCGCACACAACTAGGCGCCCGCTTCGGGCGTCGCGGGTCATCGGGCCTGAACGAACCCCGGACGCTCGTTCGGAGGCGATCACACGGGGTCATCGGGCCTGAACGAACCTCTGACGCTCGTTCGAAGGCGATCACTCCTGGGCGATCAGCTCTTGTTCGCCTCGTCCCAGGCCTTGGGCTCCCAGAGCTCCAGCTTGTTGCCGGCGGGGTCGAGGATCCAGGCGAAGCGCCCGTTCTCGTGGGCCTCGGGTCCGGAGACGAGGGGGACCTCGGCCTCGCGCAGCTTCGCGAGCAGCCCGTCGAGGTCATCGACCCGGTAGTTGATCATGAAGCTCGAAGGCGAGGGCGCGAACCACTTGGTGTCGGACTTCGCGACGTGCCAGACCGTCAGCCCACCGTCGTTCGCGGTGTCCTCGGGCCACTTCAGCACGGCGCCGCCCCAGTCCTCGAGCGCCAGCCCGAGCATGTCCCGGTACCAGGCGGCCAGGGCCTTGGGGTCCTCGGTCTTGAAGAAGACCCCGCCGATTCCCGTCACGCGCGCCATCTCGACCTCCTTGCACTTTCGCCTATCGCCCTACGATGGCCGGGTGCATGTCATTGCCGAAGTCCGAGCCTGCCGGCTCTGCGAGGACCACTTGGAGCCCCGCCCGGTCCTGCGGCTGTCCACGAAGAGCCGGATCCTGGTCATCGGCCAGGCCCCGGGCTCCAAGGTCCACGCGAGCGGCGTGCCCTGGGACGACCCTTCCGGCGACCACCTGCGCGAGTGGCTCGGCGTGGACCGCCCGACCTTTGACGACCCCGACAACTTCGGCATCTTGCCGATGGCCTTCTGCTACCCGGGCAAGGGCCCCAGCGGTGACCTGCCGCCGCCGCCGGTCTGTGCAGAGACCTGGCACACCCGCCTGATCGAGGGCGTCGAGAACCCAGCTCTCACCTTGCTGATCGGCCAATACGCCCAGGCCCGCTACCTGCCGGATCGACCGAAGACCCTGACAGCCGCCGTCCGTCGAGGGCCGATCGGCGAGCTCTTCCCCCTGCCTCACCCCTCGTGGCGAAGCCGCATCTGGATGAAGAAGAACCCCTGGTTCTCCGACAGGGTCCTCCCCGCCCTGCGCGAACGCGTCGAGACGGCGCTACGCTGAGGCCGGGTGCAGGCGGGAGGCCGCCATGCTTCTTCTCGCGTGCGTCACACCGCCCGATCCCGTCGTCGAGTCCGGAGCGATCGACACCGGCCCCGTCGTCGTCGAGGACTACGTCCCCGACGTGCTCTGCTCCCCCGAAGAGCGCGCCGGACTGATCGGCCTGAGCCGCACCGGCGACGACCGCGTGATCCTCGGCGCGCGGATCTTCGACGGCCCGACGCCGGCGATGGGCCTCCCCGCGATCGAGGGGCCGGACTGCGTCTTCCACCTCTACGAGCCGGGCGCCTGCGACTGCGACGACGACCGGGTCTGCGCCGGAGACGGGTCCTGCCGAGCCGAGCCCCGAGCCCGCTTCGATCTCCTCGTCGAGGTCGAGGGCTACGGCGCCTTCGCCGCCGACGAGACGACCGGGCTGGCCTACGGGGATCTGGGCAGCGCGGAGGAGCTCTACACCCTGACCGTCGAGGTCGCCGGCCAGCGCGTCGAGCTGCCCCCACTCCAGGTCGGGCCGCGCGTCGAGGTCGAGATCGAGATCGACGACAACGAGATGGCCCCCGGTGAGCTGATCGCCTCGTGGACGCCCCCCGAGACCGAGGGCCGGATGCGGACGGTCATCCCCATCAACCACCACGCCGCTCCAGGAACCTTCACGGTCTGCGACGTGGCGAGCTCCGCCGGGGGCTTCACCGCCAGCGCCGAGCAGATCGATCCGCTCGCGGTGGTCACCGGTCTGGAGTTCCAGGGCATGGCGAGCCTTCAGGGTGGCCACATCCCGAGCTCCGACGGCTGCATCGAGGTCGCCGCCAGCACCGGACTGCGGAACGAGGTGACCTTCGTCACCCGCTGAGCTTCACTGCTCGATGAGCAGGTTGCCCCCGAACCAGAGCGCCGCGTCGGGCGTTGACTCGACGACATGGGTCGGGAAGTTCTGGGCCGAGCCAGCGGAGTGGCGCCCCTCGACCCAGGTGAGGCCGGAGACTGTCGCCGTCTCGGCGCCGTACATGTAGTCGTCCGGGTTGGTCCCGAAGGCCTGGGAGGCGACGATCCAGTCCCCGGCGGGCAGCGTGACGGCGGAAATGCCGGCGTAGCGGAAGCTGCCGACGGTCGCCGCCGCGGTCCCCGAGGGAACGGTCGCCGAAGCCATCCGGCTGCCGGTCGATGCGTCCCACAGCACGACCTCGGAGGCGTGGTTGAGGCCGTCATCCCCGAGATCGAAGACACCCAGGTCCGTGACCGTGATCCCCTCGGAGTTCGTGAAGCGCCAGCCCACCGTGTAGTCGCCCGTGTAGCTCCAGGTGTAGGTCCCCGTGAGCGTGAGCGCCGGCTCGACCGCCGCCGCCACCGACTCGCCGGCCAGGGCGTCGGCCATGCGTCGTCCGAGCACGCGCTGCCCCGGCCCCTGGTAGTGCCAGTAGTCGTTCGGGTACTTCCGCAGGTCCGCGGTCTCGACGACGTGCACGCCCTCGGCCTCGGCGAGCACCCGCATGCCGGCGATCACGTCCTCCTGCCAGGTGCAGTAGGCCGGACACTCGATGGCGCCCATGACGAAGGGCATGTCCGGATCCCCGACGTCCTGGCGCACGCGCTCGAGGAAGTGACGGATGTTGTCCTCGTAGGCCGCCGCGTGGACCTCGGACACCGCGTCGGACTCGCCCTGCATCCAGGCCATCCCGGCGATCTCGTGGGGCCCGAGCTCGGCACGAGCGGCCTCGACGGTCTCGATGAAGACCCGGTAGCCCTCGCCCATGGAGGCGTCCTCTCGCGAGGCGCCCGGGTACCAGTACTCAGCGAGGTTCGTGCCGCCGACGGCGTGCTTGATCAGCCGGACCTCGTCCCGCGAGTGCACGTCCGCCAGCCGTCGCCCGAAGCCCATCTCGGGACCGAAGAAGATGCCGTGGTCGCCGGTGACCCACGACGAGGGCTGCAGCCCCCGCCACGAGGCCGCGCCGGACCACCAGATGAAGACGTCGTCCTGGGCATCCCGAAGCGCAACCGGGAGCGACGACAGCTGGCCGTAGCCGTCCATGTTCGACTGTCCTGCGAGCAGGTACACCCGCGTGATCGGCTCGACCGACGTGTCTGTGTCCGTGTCGGTGTCCGTATCCGCGTCGCTGTCCGCATCCGCCTCGGCCTCGGAGTCGACAACGACGGGCTCGCTGTCGTCGATCGGAGGGTCTCCGGAGCACCCGAGAATCCAGATCAAAAGGAGCTCCCGACCTGCTTCAGGAACTCGAGCTCCTCCGGCGTGCTCTCACGGCCCAAGGGGGCATTCCGGTGGGGATACCGGCCCCACTGCTCCACGATGGCGCGGTGCTTGCGCTCGAAGTCCAGCGTCATCACGTAGCCCTTGGCCCGCGCCAGCCCCGCGGTGTCGTCGGCCAGGTCCCCGAACAACCGGATCGCGAGGTCGTGATCGCCCAGGTCTTCGCTGTGCATCAGCGGCATGTAGAAGAAGCTGCGCTCGATCGGCTGGAGCTCGCCGTCGTCTCCGCGTACCAGACCGCGTCGGAGTGTCGCGCGGGCTTCCGCGTCGTTCTCGAAGGCGCGCCCGGTTCCGCGATGGACCACCCGACTGAACTGGTCGAGCACGAGGACCTTGGCCAGGCGGCCACGCGGCGTCGCCTCCCACTCCGAGAGGTCCTCGGACAAGAGGTGCCTGTAGGTGTCGCGGATGTGGGCATCGATCTCCGGCGCCGCGTGCCACCACCGCCGCATCTGCGGGTCGTCCTCGGCCTGCGGGACCGCGTCGTCCCAGTCTCCGAACCACCAGCCGAGGATGTCTTCGATCATGGCCGCAGGCTAACCGCAGCCCTCGCCTCAGCGGGTCGCGAAGAAGTCGAACATGGCGTCCAGGGCGAAGTCCGACTCCTGGGTACGGCCCCAGGTGTGCCCGCCGTCCCAGACACAGCTGACGACGCTCGCGCCGGTCGCGCAGTCCGCATGCTCGACACAGCTCCACTCCCGGATGCCGTCCTGGTCCGTCGCGAAGACGGTGGGCTCGGCGGCGCAGCCCTGGGCCTCGGCCCAGACCGCCGCGGTCTCGTCGGCGCCGTCGTAGATCATGCCGTCGTTCGAGGCCTGGTCGTGGCCGTCGACGACGCGGTCGCGGTCGCCCCAGACCTGGAAGAGCGAGAGCTTCGAGGTCGGGCCGACCGTGTAGCCGTTGGTCGCGAAGCCATGATGCGGAGCCGCGGCGTCGAGCACGTCTTGGAGCCGCCAGGCCATCGCCTGGGTCGTCTGGCCGCCCTGGCTGAAGCCGGTCAGGAAGACTCCGTCGGCGCCGTGGTCCGCCTGGACTCGCTCGATGAGCGCTCGCAGGAAGCCCTCGTCGTCGGCGCAGCTCGTGCCCCAGTTGCAGGCGTCCTCGCTCTCGCTGGCCGGACAGTTGTCGAAGACGTCGTAGTCGTAGGCGTCCTCGGTACACGTGGGGCCGTCCGGGCCCTCGCTGTTGTGGCTGTCGATGTCGTTGAACGAGGTCACCGACGCCTTCCAGCCCGAGTCGCTCATGCTCAGCCCGTCCGGGAAGACGCCGATCCAGCCGCGCTCCTCCAGGGCCTGGAACATGCGCGAGGTGGACTGCTCGAAGCCCTCGCCCGAGCCGTAGTAGCCGTGCAGTCCGAGGACCATCGGGCGCGGGCTGCAGTCGTAGTCCGCGGGGAGGTGCAGCGCCCAGGTCCGCTCGACCCCCTGGTGCTCGAGGGTCATCGGTACCGAGACCCCCAGCTCGACGCCGCCATCGCAGGCACCCTCCGAGTCGACCAGGTCCGAATCGACCGGCGTGGAGTCCTGGGGTGGCGGACCGCTGTCCTGGACCCCCGGCAGCGAGGGCGTGCAGCTCAGCAGCCAGAGCACAGGGCCTCCACGAAGACCTGGGGATCGGGCGCCCAGACCTGGAAGCAGAGGTTGGGCTCGCCCTCGGAGCAGCCGGCCATGGCCCTGCGCTCTCCGTCCTGGGAGACCGTGCGGAACTCGCGCCCGAGCATTTCGACCGAGCCCTCCCACGGCAGCTCCCAGATCGGCCCGGGCGAGGCGTGCAGCTCCGCCTCGCCTCGGGTCGAGACCTCGGCCCACCCGGTCGGCTCGATGAACCGCCAGGTGCCCTCGACGCCCGAGGGGTAGACGACCCAGCCCTCCGGGAGGTCGTAGTCGGTGCCGAGGAGCTCGACGGTGCGCGCGTTGCGCCGGGGCCCGGGCTCCACGCTCGTCCAGATCCGCTCGAGGACATCGCCACAGGCCGCCCGATCGACCGGGTCGTTGCTGAGCACGTTGAGCTCCAGGACCGCCCCTTCGGGATCGACGACATAGGCCATCACGCCCTGCAGCACGCCGTCCTCGTAGCGCCAGCGCGCCACGTGCGCGGTCCATCCCTGGCCCAGGTCCTCGCGCGTGATCTCTCCCGGCTCGCCGGCCAGGCGCTTCTCGAGGCTGGCGTCGAGGCCGTCGGGCGTGTCCTCGACGAAGAGCTCCTGGGCCCAGACCCCCGCCAGGGGCGCGTCGATAAGACCCATCATGAGTCGCGTATCGATCGCCCAGGGCTGCTCGGTCGGGCTCTCGACCGCGGTCGCCGGGCGGATCCAGGAGGGCGCCGTGATGAACAGCCGCTCGTCGAGCAGCTCCCGCCGCACCGTCTCGGCGGCGGCCATCTGGGAACACTCCGAGCCGGCCCCCTCCACGTACTTGTAGGTGGTGTGCCCCAGCACGGGCGGGTCCTCGACAGGCGCCTTGTTGCAGGTGGCGCCGAGCAGAACGGAGAGCGTCATGCCCCGAAGCTAATCTCTCCGCCGAGGTGAACATGGACATCGCACACGCCAAGGCCCGAGCTTTCGTCGACGCCGGCGACTTCGCGGCCGCAGACCCCTGGTTCTTGAACGCGCTCGCGCGCAACCCCGGCGACGTGAGCATCCTCCGGGACTTCGCCTCCGCGATGGCACGCACCGGCGACGCGGAGCAGCTCCGCTGGCTCGAGACCTTCCTCGGCGACCGGGTGGCGCACGTCGAGCCCGGGCTCGTCGACGAGGTGCTCGGGCTGATCGCCGAGACCCGCGCACGCCGGGACGCCCTGCCGACTCCTCCGCCGGAGCCCGTGGTCGATGACACCCCGGAGGACCCCTTCGAGCTGGCCGAGCGGCCCTTCCGCGAGCTGCTCGACAAGGCCGAGGCCGCCGACGATCCACGGGTCGCAAGCCACCTGCTGCAGGCGGCCGACGGCTTCGCCCGGCAGCTCGTGATGGCGGATCCGGCCCGTGCGAGCTCGGTCCTGGACGCGCTCGACCGCGTCGCGAACAACCGCGTGGAACAACAGCACCTCGCACAGTGGACCGCCTTCGACGCGGACCACCGGCTCCGCGACTGGACCGCTCCCGGCGGCTGGAAGGGCAAGAAGGGGGCCTGTCAAAGGCGCCTGGAGGAGCTCGGCGCGATGCAGCGGGCCCTCGCTACCAAGGCGGCCATGTGGACCGGCGCAGGGCGAGAGAGAGCCGACGAGCGGCTGCGCGAGATCGAAGGGCTTGCAGGCGACGCCGCCGAGGCCCAGCAGCGCCGCTACGAGCTCTGGGCGATGGCCCGGATCCGCAAAGGCCTGGAGAAGGGCAAGGAGGCCATGGGCGTCATCGACGACGAGAGCGCCATCGCCGACGCCCTGGTCGAGGAGCTCGGCCAGGTGGACACGCGGTTTTTGGGCCAGGCCGCCGGCCGCGCCTGGACCGAGGTCTTCGAGCTGCTCTACGGCCGCCTCGACAAGGTCTCCGGGCCCAAGGACTTCGACGACAAGAAGACGAAGCTCTCGGCCCTCGAGCGCCTGGCCAAGACGACGAAGCGCACCCCGGCGGAGTGGTAGTGGGGGCATCGACCGCCACGGCCGGACACTTTCGGCGCCGAAGCTGGGTAGGCGCCAGCACGGCCGCATCCGTCAGCCTCTGCGGCACCCTGCTCGACGCCCACGCGCTCGTTCCGCGCCTGCACGCCGGCGCCGGCGGCGACCCCTTCGCGAACGCAGCCAAGGGCGTGCTGGGCGAGGTCCTGGGCGACGCGCTCGTGAGACAGGGCCTGCTCGAGGGAGGCGGCTGGTCCGCGCTCACGCCGGCCGGTGGCATCCACGGCATCGACGGCCTCTACGTGAAGCTGGACGCCAGCGGACGAGTGCGCGGAGTGATGGTCGCGGAGGCCAAGACCTACGGCTCGAAGCTCAACCCTTCGCAGGGCGGGCAGATGGGTCCGGACTGGCTCTCCCACTGGCTCGACGAGTCCGCTTGCGCCTACCAGATCGGGCCCCTGAGCGCCGGGTCGAGGCCGCCCTCGTCAGCGCTCGAGGTCCCGATGGCCGGCGGCTCGGCCAAGGTCTGGAAGGAGGGCGGGGTGTGGAGGACAGACGGCGACCCACGCGCAGTCGAACAGGCCTGCGGGCGCATCCACAAGACCCTGTCCGCGGCCTCCGAGCAGCTCATCAGCTACCGGGCGCGCATCTTCCGCTACACCGCGGTCGAGGACCGCCACATCCTGACCATCACGAACATCGATCCGAGCTCCGGCGAGAAGGCGGCGAAGCAGTTCGTCATCGACGGGGCCTTCGACGAGCTCAGCAGCTTCCACCAGAAGCTCCTGCGCGAGGCCTTCAGCGAGTACTTCCGGGCCCTGGGAGCCTCCGACGCCGAGCTCCAGGCCCTCGTCGATCGGGCCTGTGCGGACCCCGGCTTCGCGAAGAACTTCCAGGTGAAGGCGAAGTGGTGGCTGCTCGGCCACACGCTGAAGAACGCCGCGCGGGCCTCCTTTGCGGGGCTCTTCGCAGCCGTGGTCGAAGTCGGCGTGCAGTGGGCCTCGGGCGAGGGCTTCGACTGGACCCGCGTCGCGCAGGTGACCGGCTTGACCTTCAGCGCCACCTACGCAGGGCTGGTGGCCGGGGCCCACCTGACGACCCTCGTCCAGGGCCGCGCGATGCAGGCGCTGTTGAAGGGCACCGCGCTGAACGTGCTCCGCACCGGCCGGGTGTCGACGCTCCTGGGGGCGAGCGGCGGAGCGGTGATCGGGGCCCTGCTCTTCGCCTACGGCGGAGCGCTCCTGGGGCTGCACGACTGGCGAACCGCGCACTGGAGCGCCGCATCGGGGCTGGCCGGAGCAGGGGCCGGCGTGGCCTTCGCCTCGGGCGTCTACGGGGCCGCCGCGGCCTGGGGGACCGCCGGAACGGGCACCGCGATCGGGACCCTCTCCGGTGCAGCGCAGACCAGCGCCACGCTGGCCTGGCTGGGCGGCTCCGCCAAGCTCGGTGGCCTGCTCCTCGGCGTGGGCGTCGTGGCCGCGGGCCTGGCCGCCGGCTTCGCGGTGCAGCAGGCCCGCGCCGCCCTCGACCGAAAGGAGCACCAGCGCCTCGTCGAAGGCCATCTCCTGATCGCCGAGCGCATCGCCTAGTACCTCCGACCCGAAGTCTCTACCGGCCCCCTGTCGAGGGGATTCCAGGAGAGGCCTCCGGCCCGGGTGGAGGAGCCGGAGGCCGTCGCCCGGACGGAGATCAAGCTCGGTATGGGCTTCCGGGGTCGGTACAGAGCGCGGCGAGGCTGGTGTGCGGCTCGGATGAGACGATCTGTAACGATCAGGCATGAGATGGAGCCGATCTCCCCCCGAAACGTGACACTTCGTCGCGCTCGAGCCGAAGAAGTCACGGCCGCCAGGCGAAGACGGTGGCCCCGGCACCCGGACGGCGTCGGCGGAGCCAGCGAGATCGGAATCGGGCCGCGGGCCGCTCGGACCTCGGGGGCTCGGGCTTCGGGGGCTCGGGCCCCGGGTCACCCAGCCTGAAAGACCGAAAAGCGTCCGTTCAGCGCATCTGACCCGGGCTGAGACGGCGTGAAAGGCCTGATCCGCGTCTTTCGCGCGATCTCACGGCCATGGAGCGAGCGGGGCACGCCGGCCCGATGAGCCGACCTGGCGTAGCGGGCGTCGCACGGACTTGGATCAAGCTCGGTATGGACTTGGGGGGGGGCGGTACTAGCCCGCTTCGTTCATGAGCCGCGGTGACTCGGCGAACCGGGCACCAAGCGACACGGGGGGCGGCCCGGCCTGGCGAACTGGGTGCTCAACCTGGCCCGGCAAGGCCCTCGATCTCGCCGCTGGGCGGCACGTTCGGACGACTTGGCCCGTCAAGGCCCTCGATCTCGCCGCTGGGCGGCACGTTCGGACGACTTGGCCCGTCACCTTGCTCGGCATCGGGCAGCGGCACCCACGCCTTGTTCACCCACAGCGTCCCATCGGACGGCCCAGGCGAACTGGACCCGGTCACTCCGTAGGGCCTCTAGAACCGGGCCCGCGCGCCCAGGCCGAGGCGGCTCACCGACTGCCGACCGGCATCCGTGGCCGTGTCGACGAGGCCCTCGTAGCCGAGCACGACGTCGAGCTTCGCCTCCTCTTCGTCGATGGCGTGGACGCCCACCTCGGCGGTCCAGCGGGCGTCGAAGGCGCCGAGCTGATCGCCGACCAGGCCGAAGCTCGGGCGGAGCTCGAGGCCGGCGGTGGCGAAGCTGCGATAGGGCAGCGGCTGGTGGAAGGCCAGGCTCAGCGGGAGGCCCAGGAAGAGCGCGTTCGAGGCCTGCAGGCGACCGTGGATGTCGGCGCCGACGCCCCAGGACAGCCGCTCCTCCATCAGGGCGCCGCCCATTCCGCCGCGGGCGATCCCGACCTCGACGAAGCCGAGCTCGGGGTCCCAGATCACCTCTCCGGCCCCGAAGGCCGCCCCGGTCGAGCCGCTGCCGAAGGCGACCTCGCCCGTGAGGGCCCGAACCTCGAGCCCGTCGAAGCGCTCATCAAGGGTCAATGCGCCCCAATCGACCGCGGCCCGCCCGACCTCCAGACGCAGCCCCTCCCGGTTCGAGGTCCAAGGCGTGACCCCCGCGGAGAGCAGGATCTCGCCGCCGGCCGCGTCGCTCTCGCCGACCACGGCGAGCTCCGCGCCCCCGAAACCGGCCAGGGCCGAAGAAATGAACAGAAGCATCGGTACCTCCGGTCCGTAGAGACACCGGTGAGCGGCGAGCGCGCTACGCCGCCTGAAGCGCCTTCCCGGTCTGGAAGGCGTCGACGGCGAAGGCGATGTTCATCAGGAACACGCTCGCGAACATCGGCCAGTAGTAGTCCGGGGCCGCGGTCTGGATGCCGAACTCGACGTAGGTCAGGCCGATGACGCCGATGAGCCAGGCGATGGCCAGGGGCGCCTTGGTCTTCAGCACCAGGTAGCCGGCGCCGGGGAAGAAGAAGTTCAGGGCGGTGGCGATCCAGGTCTTGGTCATGTCGGTACTCCAGGTTGTGTGGAGACGTTGTACGGCTGCCAGGCCCCGACGAGAATGGGCGGCCGTCCGAGCCACTTGTCCGATCGTCCGAACCCGGAATCGGGGTATGGAAGGGGGTGTTCGCGCTCCTGCTGGCTTGCAACGGTCTCGAGACCAAGACCCTCCCCGATGGCCTCCGACCCACTCGCGAGGTCGAGGACGACACCGGCGAGCCGATCCGGGACAGCGCCGAGGACACCGGCGGCGACACCGGAGAGCCGAGCGCCCTGAAGGGCTGGATCGGCAGCCCCTGCCAGAGCGTCGAGGACTGCGACTACGAAGGCGCCATCTGCCTCGACGAGGGCTTCCCGGGTGGCCTGTGCAGCCTCGACTGCGATCGCCTGTGTCCGGACGAGGAGGGCTTCCCGCTGACCTTCTGCGTCGAGGGCTCCTCCCTGCAGGACGCGGTCGACGACGGCGGCTGCGTCTCCCGCTGCGACTTCGGCGCGTACTCGGAGACCGGCTGCCGGGACGACTACGCCTGCGTCATCGAGGGCCGCGCCAACGAAGCGGAGACCGAGACCCACGTCTGCCTGCCCCATCGCAGCCCGGATCTGAGCGACTGCCACTACGAGCTCGCCGCTCGCGGGGTCGCCTTCGAACCGACGGTCGTCGCCGACGAGAGCCCCTCGACCCACCCCGACCTGACCTGCCACGTCGAGGACCCGGTCTACGTGAAGTCCCCCGTCCACGGCGTCGAGCTCCAGTACTACACGGGCTCGGAGACCTCGCGGGTGCTGGCGGCCTGCGAGATGGCCCACGCGCTCACCGACACCATCGACGACGTGAAGCCCTACGGCGTGACCGCGCTGCAGCACATCGGCACCTACAACTGCCGGGTCATCGCCGACACCGACAAGCTGTCCAGGCACGCCTACGGCGACGCCATCGACATCTACGGCTTCGTCTTCGACGACGGCACCCACTGGACCCTCGAGGACGAGTGGGAGCACGAGACCTCGAACCCCCAGGGCGACGGCGCCGCCTGGCTCTACGACGCCGCCTACCGCTGGTACGACCTGTACTACTGGAACATCATCCTCACGCCCAACTACAACGCCGTGCACGACAACCACTTCCACGTGGACCTCACGCCCGGAAGCCACTCCATCGGCTTCACGGACGGCCGCTACATCGGGCCGGCGCCGTACTACGACTAGACCCTATGGAGTGACCGGCTCCGAATCGCAGCCGTCAGCCATGCTGGCGGTGAATGAAAACCGCGGGTTGTCGCCGGTAGGCGCCAGAGCCGCATGCGAAAGGAGCCGGTCATGAAGGA
>Ga0114933_10001188_pt1 | contig 29448 bp, 27 predicted proteins | sample 4SBtaG_FD_89691 | JGI IMG/M metagenome (GOLD analysis project Ga0114933, IMG submission 89691) | Deep subsurface microbial communities from Kolumbo volcano to uncover new lineages of life (NeLLi) - 4SBTROV12_W25 metaG | ecosystem: Environmental > Aquatic > Marine > Volcanic | place: Kolumbo... | reverse complement strand
TCGAGCTAAGAAGCGCTTATTTAAGCGAGCTAAAGGATATCGGGGCGGTCGTAATAACCTGACCCGCACCGTCAAAGAAACTCTGATTCGTGCCGGCGTATATGCTTACCGTGATCGTAAGACGCGAAAGCGAAACTTCCGCCGACTTTGGATTACACGCATCAATGCTGCTGTTCGTGAACGCGGACTGCGATACAGCGCGTTTATCAACGGGCTCAACAAAGCAGATATCCAGCTTGATCGTAAATCGTTATCGGAAATGGCGATCCATGATCCGGCCGGCTTTGATGCTGTAGTTGAAGAAGCAAAGTCAGCACTTGCAGCCTAGTTGGAACGAGCTCGGCCAACTTGGCCGAAATCACACCAGATCAATCGACAGGGGAGACAAGTCTATAGACTTATCTCCCCTGTTCTTTTTATCATCATCTAGTTACTAAAACACCATTCATAAGTAGACAGAGAGACATGGCCCTCCAGGAGTTTTTACAGGAACTGGATCAGCTGGTTACCGAGGCAAAGTCGTCGTTCTCCGATGCTGTGGATATGGATGCCCTGGAAGCATTCAGAATCGAGTTTCTCGGTGCAAAGAACGGCAGACTCAAATCAGCTCAAAAAATGATGGGTGGGATTGAAAAGCCCGACAAACCAGAAGCGGGTAAGACATTCAACGCCACCAAGCAGGCCATTGAATTGGCATTCGAAGAAGCAAGTGAACGACTGGCTTCCGGTGGCGGTGGCGCTGTTGACCCTACTTTTGATGCCAGCTTACCCGGATCGGCATTCCGGATTGGCAGACTACATCCCATTACACAGACGATCGAGGAACTTAAGGACATCATGGGTCGCCTTGGATTTTCAGTTGCCGACGGGCCGGAGATCGAAGACATACGACATAATTTCGAAGCGCTCAATATTCCTAATGAGCATCCCGCCCGCGATCCGCTGGACAACTTCTATCTAGCGACGGCAGGTCTGGGTGATGATGTGCTGCCACAGTGGCTTATGCGAAGTCAAACGAGTACGGTTCAGATTCGGGTGATGGAAACAACGCCACCACCGGTTCGAATTATCTCGCTTGGCCGCGTATACCGACCGGATACCGCCGATGCCACTCACTATCCAATGTTTCATCAAATGGAAGGACTGTGGATCGACACAAACGTAACCATGTCCGACTTGAAGACGGTGTTGAGACTGTTTGCAACAAGTTATCTGGGCGGAGACGTTTCCATTCGGTTCCGTCCGTCATTTTTTCCGTTTACAGAGCCGAGCGTGGAAGCGGATTACTACTGGAACGGTCAGTGGGTCGAATTTGGTGGTGCAGGGATGGTAGATCCTAATGTGTTAAAGGAAGTCGGATACGATCCAGAAGAAGTAACCGGATTTGCCTTTGGCCTTGGAGTTGAACGACTCTGCATGCGACGCCACGGCGTAACGGATATTCGTGAATTCTATAAGAACGATGTGAGATTTCTGGAGCAGTTCTAGAAATTGATAACACGATACTGCTTGTGATAGAGCAGACAGCAGCGGAAAGCGGACTTGCGCAGCAATTAAGAGAATGAAAGAGAATCATGCTTGTTTCGAAAAACTGGCTAACTGAATACGTCTCGATGGATATGGAACAACAGGCATTGGAAGATTGCCTGTCGATGACCGGACTGAACCATGAAGGTACCGAGCCAGTAGGCGAAGACCTGGCGATTGATTTGGAAGTAACCAGTAATCGCCCCGATTGTCTTGGGCACATCGGAGTTGCGCGTGAAATCGCTGTGCTCTACGACCAACCGTTGAGCATTCCGAATCCTCAACCTGCCGCCAATGTTAGCGATGCCTCCGATTCGATAAGCGTAAGTATCCAGAGCCCGGAACTCTGTTCCCGTTACACTGCCAGAGTGATTCGCGGAGTAAAAGTGGGACCCAGTCCGGAATGGCTCGTCCGGCGGTTGGAGACGATTTTCAAGCCGCTAAATCCACAGTGGGAACCAGTAAACAACGTTGTGGATATTACCAACTATGTGTTGATGGAGTGCGGTCAACCGCTTCATGCATTTGATCTCGCACAGATTGCCGGTAATGCGATAACGGTACGCGAAGCAGCTGCTGACGAGGAATTTGAAGCGATCGACCATCACACCTATAATCTGCAGCCCGGCATGTGTGTGATCACTGATGAGGATGGCCCCGTTGCTATCGGCGGCGTCATGGGTGGTGCTCAGTCGGAAGTAACTGAATCCACCGTCGACGTGCTTATCGAATCGGCAGTGTTTGATCCACTGGCAACGCGAAGTACATCGCGAGCATTAAATCTGTTTAGTCCGTCTTCCTATCGTTTTGAACGAGGGATGGACCCGGAAGGCGTGGATTGGGCAAGTCGGCGTTGTTGCGAACTGATACTTGAGATTTGCGGTGGCACACTTGAGCAAGGTATGGTCGACGCAGGTGAAAAGGCCCAGGCACGATCGCCAGTTACATTGCGGCTCAATCAGATTGTTCGCATCCTGGGGATCTCTGTTGAGACAGATCAAGTGAAACGAATCCTCACTGAATTGGGAAATGAGATCGTCTCAGCGGACGAGTTACAGGTCGAGGTAGTACCGCCAACATGGCGTCGAGACCTGTCCAGAGAGATAGACCTGATCGAAGAAATCGCGCGCATATACGGATATGACGAAATCCCGGAAGATGCCAAGGTGCCGATGGCGGCGTCGGCTAAAACCGATAGCGATCGCGTGTTGGAAAAAGTGCGATCGGTCTTAACCGGCGTTGGCTTTGATGAAGCGATGTCTGCCAGTGTTGTCACGGAGGACTGGGCCTCAGTCTACTCACCGTGGTCGAGTGCTCAACCGCTACGGAATCATACGCCGATGCTCAAAGGCGCGGATACACTCCGACCCAGCCTGGTGCCGAGTTTACTTGAATCAAGACGAATTAATCAGTCGTTATCAAATCCGGTCATCGAGTTGTTTGAAACCGCTCGGGTGTATTTGAATCAGGGTGAAGCACTACCACAGGAAATCCGACTTGTAGGAGTAACGACTGGACAGGATTATTTTTATCTAAAAGGTGTCATAAGTCGGCTGCTTACAACTTTAAAGATTGATGCTCAGTTAGCAGTGGAATCGGTAGAGTTGGATTTGCTACATCCAAGCAGATCCGCAAAGCTGCTCTTAGATGGCGAGCTGTTTGGTTTTCTCGGTGAGGTGTCAGATGCAGGACTTAAGCAGTTTGGGTTACGCAGTGCTGCAACCGTCGCTGAAATCAAGCTCGAGTTGCTCGAAAAGCATGCGTCGTTGATTCCACAACACTCTGCGATCAGCACCATGCCATCGATTGCACGTGATATGAATATTGTGGTCGATGAATCCGTTAGCTGGGCTCAAATTGAATCAGTCGTTGCTCAATCAGCAGGAGCTGAACTGCAAACGGTGAAATATATTGAGACGTATCGCGATCCCAAACAGGATGGCGAGAACCGCAAACGTATTCTGTTGAACGTAACCATGCGAAGTGATGAGCGCACGATGACTGGCGAAGAAGCTGATACGATTCGCGAAAATGTGGTTGCAGCTATTTCCGAAAAGCTTGGTGGTCAGCTTCTGGGTTGATTATTCATTCAATTCAAAGATCACTTCAACTTCGGTTGAAATGTTTCCCGGTAAGGCACCCATGCCAACGGCGCTTCTGGCGCCCACACCAGCATCCGCTCCAAATACTTCGGCCATAAGATCACTGAAGCCATTGATTACGGCGGGTTGGTTTCCAAAGTCTGGTGAACAGTTGACCATACCGAGAGTCTTTACAACACACTTGATGCGATCAAGACTGCCAAGGTTCGCCTTGAGCGTTGCCAAAATCGCAAGACCGGTTTGTCTTGCCGCATCATAGCCATGTTGCTGGTCAACATCAGAGCCAACCTTGCCTGTGTACATGGTGCCATCGGTCTTAAGTGGACCGTGACCGGAGACATAACACTTGTTGCCCGTGATTACGAGCGGCTTGTATACGCCACCAGGTTTTGGTGCTTCTGGAAGTTCCAATCCAAGTTCTTCAATTTTGGCGTCAGCGCTCATTTACTATTCCCTCACGTGGTTATTCGTTGCCGCCGTAAACGTCATCCGGGTTTACCAGCCGCTCAAGTGTTATTTTTGTTTCGTCGCCATCAATCTGTCTGAAGAAACAAGAGGCATATCCTTCATGGCATGCAGCTCCGGTTTGTTTAACTTTCAACAGAATCGTGTCTGCGTCGCAGTCAATGTGGATGGAATCAACCGTTTGCACATGACCACTTTCCTCTCCTTTGTACCAAAGCCGAGCCCGGCTTCTGCTGTAGTAAACAGCTGTCCCGGTTCGTAACGTCTCGTCAAAAGCCTGCTCATTCATATAAGCGAGCATAAGGACATCTCCGGATTCGCTGTCTTGTGCGATTGCCGGTAGTAGGCCGTTGTTCTTTGAAAAGTCAGGTCGGGACATTGGAAATGTTAAGAGCCAGAGGTCATAAGTCATAAGTTATATGTCATGAATCATCGATTGTAACTCTGTGTGCTCTTAGATCACCGTGGCTTTTTAGATTTTTTAGTCCACGCAGCACGTAGGATGCACAACGGGCTGTGCCGAGGGTCTTCTGTACCACTGTTGACTGATGGTGCCCGCTATTTTGTGAAAATAGGTAATTTTCGGGAACTTTTCCGGTTCGTCGCGCGTCAAACCTCATGAGGTCTTTGAGACCTCTAATAGGGGCAAAAAACACAAGGAACGCAGCAAAATGGCTACGGTTGACTTCAGTCTTAATCTTCTGGACTCTCTTTCCCCACCTTCACTTAAGCCGACGATCAAGCGGCGACCGCGCCGTGCAACCGAGAGCATAGCCAGTCCGCAGCCAGAGAGTATTCCGGAAGCTGATGAACCAGTTCATCGACTTGCAGAAATACGTCAACGTCAGGAGATGTCTCTCCGCAGCGTTGCTCGTCACACAGGCATTAGTGTTAGAACTCTGAGGAAGCAGGAGCGAAGTACTGCCGATATTCGCCTGAGCGACTTGCGAAAATGGCAAAAGGCTCTCGACGTACCGATGTCAGAATTGCTGACCGAACCAGAAAATGGTTTATCCTCTCCGGTACAAAAGCGTGCTCAAATGGTGCGTGTAATGAAGTCTGCCAAGTCACTTCTTGATATTTGTGAAGAGCAGAGTGAACAGTTACATGCCATGGCTGAAAACCTCGTTAGCCAGTTGATCGAATGTATGCCGGAACTTGATGGCGTTAGTGCGTGGCCAACGTTTGGTCAGCGTCGTGGTAACGATGAATTGGGCCGGGCTGCAGAACGCAATATTACCGCTGAATCTCTCTATGGATCTTGCCGCTAGTACGGTAATCGTCTTTTAGAGTGAGGCTACACAATAGGCCACAAACATCGAGCGGACACCGCGTAAGTGAACCCCTGCCGGTTGACATCTGACCCATAGCTCATAACTTATGACTTATGACACATGACTCATAACTTATGACACTCGGCATATGACGCAACGCAGGATTCTGGTTACCTCCGCTCTTCCCTACGCCAATGGCGATATCCATCTCGGCCATTTGGTCGAGTACATACAGACCGATGTGTGGGTTCGTTTTCAAAAACTGCGAGGAAACGAATGCATTTATCTTTGCGCTGATGATACGCACGGTACGGCGATCATGATGAGTGCCCAGCGCACCGGTTGCAGCGAAGAAGAATGGATCACGCGCATTCAGGGTGAACACGAACGCGACTTCGCCGGATTCCATATCGAGTTTGATAATTACGGAAGCACAAACAGCTCGGAGAACTATGAACTGTGCAAGCAGTTCTGGCAAGCTTTCCGGGAATCAGGCCTAGTAAAAGAACAGGAAGTCACACAGCTATTTGACGACGAGCAAGGAGTCTTTCTTGCAGACCGTTTTGTACAGGGCACATGTCCTAAATGTGGTAAGGAAGATCAGTACGGTGATAGTTGCGATGGTTGCGGAGCAACCTACAGTGCCAGAGATCTGGTCGATCCACGCAGTACGCTTACCGGATCGACTCCGAGTGTGAAGTCTGCTGATCATTTGTTCATTCAAATAGAACAGCTACACGAATTTCTGGAGCAATGGACACAGTCCGGTGAACACTTGCAATCAGAGGTGGCGAATTACCTGAAAGGCCACTTCCTGCACGAACCACTTTTGGACTGGGATATCTCGCGACCTGCTCCGTACTTCGGATTTGAGATTCCGGACGCACCAGGAAATTACTGGTTCGTGTGGTTTGATGCTCCGATAGGCTACATGGCGTCGACTCAGCAATACTGCGAAAAGACAGGCGATGAATTCGACCGATGGTGGAAAGATCCGGATACCGAAGTTCACCACTTTATTGGCAAAGACATTACGTATTTCCATACCTTGTTCTGGCCGGCGATGCTTAAGGTCGCGGGCTATAACCTGCCTACCAAAGTGCACATCCATGGATTCCTAACCGTGGATGGCCGCAAGATGTCAAAGCGTGACGGGACATTTGTAAAGGCTGCAACTTATCTAAATCATCTGGATCCGGAGTGCCTGAGATATTTCTACTGCTCCAAGCTCGGAAACGGCGTGGACGATTTGGACCTGAACCTTGAGGATTTCATTGCCAAGGTTAATTCAGATTTAGTTGGCAAGGTAGTCAATCTCGCAAGTCGTACAGCGAAGTTCATCTCAGATATCGGATTGTCAGCAGACTACCCGGATGACGGTGGGCTGTTTGAAGCGGCTGCAACAGCGGGGAGTCAAATCGCGGATGCCTATGAGAATTGCGAATTCAACAAGGCGATGCGATTGATCATGGAATTGGCGGATCAGGCGAATCCATTTGTTGAAAACAGCCAGCCATGGGTGCTCCGCAAAGACCCGGAGAAACAACAAGAGTTGCAGGATGTCTGTACGATCGCTCTTAATCTGTTCCGACAATTGGTGGTTTATTTGTCACCGGTACTGCCGGAACTAACCAAGAAAACAAATGAGTTGTTCGGGGTTGAGATCTCAGATTGGAGTGACTCGCAATCGCCAATTACCGGATCTCAAATTGCAAAATTCAAACACATGATGCAACGCGTGGACATAAAGGATGTTGAAGCAATGATAGATGAAACCAAAGACGAGGCGTCGGCAGATGAAACACAATCGGCTGCAGATGAATTTCAGGACAGCGATCAACCGCTTAAGGATGAGCCGCTTGCAGATGAATGCACCATCGACGATTTCATAAAAGTCGACTTACGGGTTGCTCGTGTTGTTGCCGCTCAGCATGTTGAAGGGGCTGACAAGTTGTTGCAGCTAACTCTGAGTCTTGGTGGCGATGAAACTCGCAACGTGTTTGCTGGTATCAAGAGTGCTTATGAGCCGGAAGAGCTGATTGGCCGACTGGTAGTTTGTGTGGCCAATCTGAAACCACGCAAGATGCGGTTTGGAGTCAGTGAAGGTATGATTACAGCCGCCGGCCCCGGTGGATCGGATGTCTTCCTGCTGGCTCCTGATTCAGGTGCTCAACCCGGCCAGCGAGTCCACTAACAGTGCAACGACACCACACATCACTTTGGCTTGTGATCTGCACAATGATTGGAGTTTGTCTGACGACAGGCTGTTCAGATCCAGCTCCGCGGGTTGTTAAGCAACTTCCGAAAAAACGCGTTGTCGGTCAGGATGCGCGTGTGGATAAAACCGTGGATGCTGCATCGTTTGAAAGTACAGAGGCTGCTTTCGAAGCTCTTGTAACTGCCAGAGCGGAGAAGAAACTGGATGATCAGGAGCAAGCGGTCGGTTGGTTATTCAAAAAGGGCGCCGAGGCATTTCAATACTGTGAAGCGATTTGCCGTGATACTCAGCAGGCTACACCCTCAAGAGTCGCAGCTTGCAATGTTCTGGCCGAATTCGGCCAACAGGCAATTCCGGTTCTGCTGGAATTGACGCGAGATTCAGAACAACAAGTTGTCATGAGTGCTGTGGAACGGGTAAGCCTGGTCAAACCACCGACTAAAGAGATTGTTGACCGTTACATCGAACTGCTTGATAGTGAAGACTGGAAGATTCAACTCGTCACAGCTCAGGCTACAAGACGACTGGGTGTACAGGGCGGACGCGCGGCGGATCAACTGGAAGTCATACTTCAGGATGACAAAAACCACCAGTTATTAAGAGACGCTGCTCGTAAGGCCCTGCGTTCGGTGAATCCACGGCGGACGTTGAATTAAACGCCGATTGGCAGCAGCAGTTGCAATTAATCGAGTGTTTGCAAAAATACGGATGTATCAAGACACGGCTAATTAGCTCCGAATAAGCGAGCTAAAAGTTTCAAAGCGGAATCAGGAGAATCAAGTTTTGGTAGATCGACCTATTGAAGAAATTGTGTGCTGCATGGGTCAGCCTGTTGCTGGCAACCCAACTCAGTTCATTATGGAACGTGCATTTAATGCTGCAGGATTAGACTGGCGTTATCTCACGCTGGAAGTGCCTCCGGAAAACCTGTCTGGCGCACTGGCGGGAATGCGTGCCATGGGCTTTCGCGGTGGTAACTTCACCATTCCACATAAAGTAGCTGTTATCGAACATCTGGATGGTCTTAGCGAAGCGGCTCGACTGATGGGTGCTGTCAATTGTGTAAATCACAAGGATGGTCAGCTGATCGGTGAAAACACCGACGGCAAAGGGTTTGTACAGTCACTAAAAGAAATCGTTGATCCCGCGGGTATTAAAGTAGCCATGTTTGGTGCCGGTGGAGCGGCACGTGCCGTTTCAGTTGAATTGGGACTAAGCGGTGCCAGCGAGATCATTGTTATTAATCGCACAGAATCACGCGGACAGGAACTCGTCGATCTGCTTAACGATGATGTCGGTATCAAGTCGTCGCTTGTCATTCAGGATGGTGAAGTCGAAATAGACGATGATGTCGATGTAGTCCTCAATGCCACATCAATCGGACTGGGTGACGCGGATGCTCAGGTACCTGTTGTTGTGGACACGCTTACCGAGAACATGGTCGTGGCGGATGTCGTGTTTAATCCACCGCAAACGTGGCTATTATGGCAAGCAGCCGAACGTGGATGTACCTGTCTTGATGGACTTGGAATGCTTGTGAATCAAGCTGTCATTGGTTTCCAGATTTGGACAGGAGTGGATCCCGATCCAGCGGTGATGCGGGAAGCACTCGAAGAATACCTTGAAATCTAGTCAGGCCCTTTATGAATTCACGTGGTCTGTTTGTGACTGGTACCGATACCGAAATCGGTAAGACTTATGTAGCGAGCCTGCTGGCTGCTGAATTAGTCTCGCGCGGCGTGGATGTAGGTGTTTATAAGCCGGCTGCCAGCGGCTGCCGTTCAGTGGATGGGCAGCTTCTCAGTGACGATGCTAAATCGCTTTGGGATGCAGCAGGGAATCCGATCACGTTGGATGCAGTTTGCCCACAGCGAGTCCATGCACCTCTTGCCCCGCATGTCGCGGCTCGAGCAGAGGACAAACAAATCGATGAACTGCTGCTGAGAACGGGAATTCAACCGTGGTTATCCAAATCGGAATTTGTGATCGTAGAGGGTGCCGGTGGATTAATGTCGCCTATCAGCGACAACGATTTTGTGGCTGACCTGGCGGTTGAGTTTGGATTCCCGATTCTCATTGTCGTTGGAAATCAACTTGGCTGCATCAATCATGCGGTTCAGACTGTCCTTGCTGCGACTCATTACCGCAGTGGATTATCAGTGGCAGGAATCGTCGTGAACAACGCGCAGCAACATGATTCCGACGAGAGTCTAAATTCGAACCTTGCTGAGATCCAGCGGTGCACCGGCATTGATGTGATTTGCCATGTGAGTCATCAGCAAAATCAACTGAATGCTGATTTTGTTGATATGCTGCTGAGCCAGCCAGGCTTAGCTAATTTATCCTAGCTGCCTATGGCATCACGATTTGTGATGGAGCAGCCACCTCAATCTGACGAGAGATTCTACGTGCTTTGATTCTCACGTATGGTGCAACAAAACAGCTGCGATGACCAAAGCTGCTGTATTCTGCATTCGGATCGGCGTGGAAGGGTTCTGTTAGATCTTCGATGACGAAGCCGGCTCGGCACATGCCACCCACGATCTGCTCCCATCGATGAAGGAACTCCAATGTGCCCTCTTCTCTGGTTAAGGAACCCGATACAGCTGGCAGTGGGCCTGTTCGATAATAGGGTTCAGTAAGTTCATACCCGTTTTGGCTCACTTCCTGACTGGCTTGTAAACTGCCCGGGGTCTTGTGCTGGCTAATATAGAGCCCGCCGTCACGTAGTACTTTCGCAACTTGCTGGTATACCGGTTCGATATTCGGTAAATAACAGGTGCTGACTGGATGGATAACAAGATCGAACTCTGAGAGATTGAACATCGAGAGGTCATCCATTGATGTCTCGATGATTCGCATATCAATCTGGCGCTCGGCTGCAACTTGTCGGTCGAGTTCCAGCATGGCACCACTAATATCGACCACCGTTACGGCAGCACCGGCAGCTGCATAGATCGGCCCCTGTTTGCCACCACCAGCACCCAGGCATAGCACCCGCTGTCCAGCGATGTCGCCTCCAAGCCAGCCTGCAGCATCGACGGTGCCCAGTGGGTCGACTAAATCGTTATCACGTGCAGGACGGGTGAATCGTCGCTTGTCAGCGACCATTCGATTCCAGGCTTTCTTGTTGTGCTCTCTGGCTTGCCGGTCGCTATCGGTCATTTCTTATGTTTCTCCAACCAGGAGATCGCGGCTGTACTTATACCCTCATGCCCGCCTTCGAAAATCGTCAGGCGACTATTCCCGGCATATCGTCGCAAGTGGATTTCTCTGCCAAGCGATTCATCCGTTTCTTGGTCGGATTTGAGCGGTTCATTGAGACGACCGGTAGGTTTACTCAATTGCTTGATCTCGTCGCTACTTACACCTGGTTGACTGTTTGCCCGGGCGATCGCATTAAAGGCAAAAATCGAATGGGTGATCGGTACACTTCCGGTGTGACCATCGTGAATACCTGCGGCGATATCCAGCGCGATGTTGGGGGCTTTCTTCAGGTACAACTTTGGTGATCGCTTGATGTACTCTTTGTTCACTTTGCTGCTGTCACCATAAGCACCCCCACAACTCTTTCGCATCATCTCACCATAGCGTGTGTCTGCATGTTTCTTGTACCAAAGTGCCAGATCGCTGATTCCCACCCATGCACTGGCGGCTGTCCATTGCTCCGGATAGCGCGAGGCCATCAACATTGTCATGTGTCCACCACCGGAAACTCCTGTTAAATAAACTCGGCTGGTATCCACCCGCAAACTGGATTTAGCCCACTCAGTGGCAGCGAGTATGTCTGTCTGAGCAAGTTCGCTGCCGCATGCCTGAGGAGTGCGATTAGCACCGCGGAAATTGGGAAACAAGTATATCCAGCCTTTTTCATCAGCTAGCTTTTCAAGTGACTCATTGCGCTGATTTAAGTCAGCACTCCAACTGTGCAATGAAACCAATAGCGGCCGCTTAACGTCGTCGCTTTCATAGTTCGTCGGCAGAATCAAATAGCATGGCTGATCCGTGCCGTCCGCACTGCTTTTAATCTTTACTAGAGTACGTTCACTGGCATTCACCTGGTAAGTCAGGCCAAAACACAGGCAGTAAATAATTATTACTAGTGACCATTCTTGAATCCGGTAAGGAATCGACTTTTGTGAACTTTTATGTCTCATAACAATAATCTCTACATTTCATGCGATATCGTGCTACTAAGTTTGACCCTGTCGTCCGTATCCGTCAAAATAGACGCTATTAACGAATATACCTACCCCCTGAGTCCCACCGTGATCGGAAAAGATATGACCAATCGTTTTCCGCGATTATCAGCCTTGTTCATTGCTCTGGCATTGTCAATTCCTGCAGGCAATGTTGATGCTCAGCCATCGATTGCATCAATTACACCAGGTGCAGTCGCGCCGGGCGCTACGACCGAGTTAACTCTCACCGGCGATAACCTCAATGACTTATCCGTGTGGACGAGTTTCCCGGCGACTGTGGAAATTGTGCCGAATGAAGATCCGGCAGTAAAGAACGTTGCAAAACTTAAAGTGACCCTCGATGCAAGCGTGCCGGTTCAGATTGGCGGCTTGCTGATAAGTAATCCCGGCGGAACCCCGGGTGCACGGTTATTCATGGTCGATGATCTGTCGACCGTAGCGGATAACGGCGCCAATGCATCAGTCGAAGCTGCTCAGGAGATTCCTTTTCCGTCAGCTGTTGATGTGACATCTAATGGTTCGGCATTGGATCACTACAAGTTTCAGGGCACTAAAGGCCAAAACGTGAGCATTGAAGCTATCTCGAATCGACTTGCATCGCCGATGGATCCGGTAGTCCGATTATTTGATGCCGGTGGTAACGAAGTCGCAGCAGCTGACGATGATGAAGCTCTAGGTGCTGACTGCCGCTTTAGGGTCGCGTTGCCGGCGGATGGTACATATTTCATCGAAGTGTCAGACAATAAATTCGGTGGTGGAACCTGCCGATTGCGAGTAGGTGATTTCCCGCTTGTAAATACAACGTTTCCACTCGCGGTGAATAGAAATGAATCGTCAGACCTCAGCTTTGTTGGACCATCCGCAATTGGTGCTGTAGCAAAGAGCGTGGCTGTTCCGGCAGCACCCTCGGTAAGCGCAGTCGCAGCTAGCTCCGGGTTTGACGGAGTGGTTGGTTCGGGTATCGCGACCGTTCTTGCAGGAACAGGGCCGCAGTCAATTGAACAGGAGCCGAATAATGATATTGCTCAATCATCTTCCGCAGTCGTTCCCGGCGGCTTGAATGGCATTCTTAATGAGCCTGGCGATAAAGATCACTTTAAATTTTCGGCGACGAAAGATCAGATCCTGAAGTTCACCTGCCGCAGTAGAAGTGTCGGCTCTCCGGCAGTGGTTTCCATGTCACTGCTTAAGGCAGATGGTTCCGCCGTGGCAAGTGCTGCTGTGAATGATAAAGATGAATTCTTTATCAAAGCGACAATTCCGGAAGATGGTGAATATGTAATCACTGTTGAAGATCTCGTTCAGCGTGGTGGGCCGGGATTCAGTTATGTTGTGCAGGTTTCGCAAGGTCATTCTTTTAATCTGACTTTGAAAAACGATAAGGCCACGACCAATACATACATGGTTGATGCCGGTAAGGGTGCAATACAGTTTCCAGTTGTGATTGGTCGAGATGGTTACAATGGCCCAATCACACTTGGCTTGGACCCACCCATTGAAGGCGCAAAGTTCTGGGACCCGGTGCTGGGCGAAGGTGCTAAGGAAGCAAGCGTCATTTTGATCCTGCCACCAGATTGGGGAAACAACGGCGCACGTACGATTAACGTGGTCGGCAAGGCCACTATCGGGGAAGCCGAAGTCGTCGTCCCAATGGAAGGCTCCGTGTGGCTTAAAACGAAACACGCGATGCCGTATATACCGGAGTGGTATGCAAGCCCGATTTTTCTCGCATCCACGACGGCCATTGAGGAATACTTTGAGCCAGCACTTCCCACACCAGAGCTTTATTTTCCAAAAGGTCAGACTTCTATTACCTGGAATGTCGGAATCAATCGCAAGAACGGTGACTTCAAAGGTGCAATGACACTGCGGGCAACCGGATGGCCGGAAGGGTTCGCCGGTGCATTGAAAGTTGATAAAGACAGCTACACCTATACGGTCACTGCTCCAGCAGATGCTGCAGAAGGTGAGCACAAGCTCCTTCTTGAAGCCTATAGTACGCACGCCGGGCATGGGCACTACATAACACGTGAAGTGGCTTTGAAAGTTGTCAATCCAATGACGATTGAAGTCAAGCCGCCAGCAGCATTAACGATTGGTACAACTCAAACTATCGATGTCACAACAAATCGTGGGGCAGGAAATACTGGTGTGGTTAACGTGAATGTTAAGAACCTGCCAGCAGGCGTTACGGTCGGTGACGGTGTGGGAATTCTGGCTGATGGGAAGACCATTCGGCTAAATCTTGTTGTCGCAGCGGATGCTGCAGCGGCCGTTGTGGAAAATATCGTTGTTGAAGCGACTACGAATTTCTCAGGTGCAACCGTCACGGTTGCTTCTGACCCGATTAAACTAGAAGTAAAGAAGGCTGAGTAGAAAGCTATCTCTCAGCCGATTCACTGGATTTCAAACGAGGAAATCTCAAAATGAAATTGTCACGTACGAAACAACTTTTGACAGCCATGTTCGCCGTCCTGATTGCCACCTCAGCATTCGGGCAGACATTAGAGCCAATTCAAATTGGTACGCCAGCACTTCTGGAGGCACATCCCGCTGCCGTGAAGTTGTTTGGCAACCGTCAAAACAGCCAACTGGTCATTACAGGTAAGTACGAAGACGGTTCTGTACAGGATCTAACTCGTGTTGCCGAATTCGCGTCCAGTAATCCACAGGTTGCTGAAGTGGAAGGAACGAAAATCTCGCCACGCGGTGACGGGCAGGCAGAAATTAAGGTCACCGTTGGTGGCAAAGAAGTAACGGTCGCTGTGGAAGTAAGTAATTACGGCCAGGTTGATTCAGTTTCGTTTCTTTACGGTACGCTTGCTGCACTAAGCAAGCAGGGTTGTAATGCCGGTGCATGTCATGGTTCTCCTAGTGGCAAAGGTGGTTTCCGACTTTCACTGCGAGCATTTGATCCGGTCCTGGATGAATTGACACTGATTCGTGAAGATTTCGGTCGTCGTGCTGATGTTGTTAGCCCGGACGATAGCCTGTTGCTGTTGAAGCCGCTAATGAAAGTAGCTCATGGTGGCGGCCGTCAGATCAGGAAAGATGACCCATCCTATCAGGTGCTTCGCGACTGGATTTCAGAAGGACTCCAGATGGATCCGGATGGTTACGCAAAAGTTGTCGGTATCGATGTCTATCCGCCATCCGGTCGCATACTAAAGAGACCAGCTCATACACAACAGCTTTCAGTGACGGCTCGTTTCTCAGATGGTACGACCAAGGATGTCACCGAACTGGCTGTTTATTCCAGCTCAGATACCGAAGTGGCTGGCGTAGATGCCGACGGTTTGGTGGTTGGAGAGAACCGCGGCGAAGCTGCGATCGTCGTTCGTTATCTCGAATTTATCGAATCAACATTCCTGACATTTGTACAAGACATTGATGGTTTTGTCTGGAACAATCCACCGGTAAATAACTATGTCGACACACATGTTAATGCCAAGCTGCAACAGCTCAAATATCTGCCATCAGAAACGTGTACTGACGACGAATTCATTCGCCGCGTGTATCTGGATGTAATCGGCGTGATGCCACCGGTAGAAGCCGTCGAAGCCTTCCTGGCAGATGCATCCGAAACGAAACGAGCTGTACTAATTGACAGCTTACTTGACCAGCCGGAACACGCAAAGTTCTGGGCACTCAAGTGGGGCGACTTGTTACGCCTTACAAATGGCCAGGTCGGCGCCGATGGCGTTCACAAGTATTACCGTTGGCTAGAGCGTGCTTTTAGAGACAATATGCCTTACGACGAGTTTGCACGTCAGTTGCTCACGTCCACAGGCAGTACGCTCACCAACCCACCCGCGAATTTCTATCGCACAGCAGATGACATGAATGACTGTGTCGAGACGATTTCCCAGGTGTTCCTCGGAGCTCGGTTGCAGTGTGCGAAGTGTCACAACCATCCTTTTGAGCGTTGGACACAAGACAATTACTACGGCATGGGTGCCTTCTTCAATCGAATTCAACGAAAGAAGACTCAGCGTGCTGATGAGTTATTCGTCTATGTAGCTCGGTCCGGTGAAGTGACTCAACCACGAACTCAGCAGCAAATGAAACCGTGGCTGCCGGGCGAAGGTGATGTTGAAAATCCAGATGAAATCGATCGCCGTCGGACCTTTGCAGCTTGGTTAACCAAGCCGGACAATCCGTTCTTCGGAAAAATTGAAGTGAATCGAATCTGGGGTCACTTGCTTGGTCGCGGTATCGTTGATCCGGTTGACGACTTCCGCGATACAAATCCACCGAGCAACGCGGCGCTTCTCGATGCTCTTGCAAAAGACTTTGCAGAGAATGGTTATGATCGCAAGCATATCGTACGGACGATCCTGAATAGTCGTACATATCAGGCTAGCTTCCGACCAAACGAATTCAATGAAGAGGATGTACGGTTCTTCTCTCATTATCAACCACGGTTACTGAGTGCCGAACAACTGCTTGATGCGATTTGTCATGTGACGGATCTCAACGAGACATTCGGCTCGCTGCCACCGGGAACAAAAGCCACGCAGTTACCGGCGCCGGATCTTGTGAATAACGACTTCCTTAAGATTTTCGGGCAACCGGAACGACAGACCGTATGTGCGTGTGAACGTACCAGTGAGTCGAATCTGGGTATGGCGATCCAGTTCTTCAACGGTCCATTGGTTTACAACAAACTGCGAGATGAAAATAACCGATTCCGAAAGCTACTGTCGCAGGATATGGCACACGAAGAGGTCGTTAGAAAACTGTACATGGCTGCAGTATGTCGTACGCCGTCAGATGCGGAATTACAGGCAAGCATGAATCACCTGAATTCCAAAGAGAATAAGGTGGAAGCGTTTGAAGATCTGTGCTGGGCCTTGCTCAACACGAACGAGTTCCTGTTCCAGCACTAGTCGTACTAGGCGGATCTGGAAACGCAACAACGAGTGAAAGGATAACACGTTGATTACACGTACCATTCAAGGCGCAATTTCCCTACTGTGCATGGCAGTGCTTGCATTGCCAGTTAGTGCACAGGACGAGCCCGCACCGGTTAGTTTCCGTAAGGACATCGCCCCGATTTTGATCAATAACTGTCTCGCTTGCCACGGCCCGAAGAAAGCCGAGGGTGGTTACCGCGTGGATTCCTATTCTCGGTTTATTGCCGCGGGCGACTCGGAATTGGCCGCCATTACAGCGAGTAATCTGGATGACAGTGAGTCGCTACGTCGAATTCTCTCGGACGATGAAGCAGATCGAATGCCGCTTGAAGGTGATCCGCTTCCAAAAGAACAGACAGATCTAATCTCTCGTTGGATTACCGAAGGTGCAAAGTACGATGCTGAGAATCCGGAAGCCGCTCTCTCAGCGATTGTGCCGCCACCGGTTTATCCCGATCCACCAGAAGCCTATCCACGATCCGTTCCAATCACAGCCATCGCGTTTAGCCCGGATGGAACCACTGTAGTTGCCGGTGGATATCACGAACTTACCGTTTGGAATGCTGCTGATGGATCATTGGTCTCAAGAATCAAGAATGTCGGCCAACGTTCGTATGCTATCCAGTACAGTCCTGATGGATCTCTGCTGGCTGTTGGCGGCGGTGCTCCGGGACGCCTTGGAGAAGTGCGATTGTTTGATGCGGCGTCCGGTGAATTAAAATCAGTGGTTGCCTCGACATCTGATGTCATATTAGATGTCGCGTTTAATCCCGCCGGTGACCGTATTGCACTGGCAGGAGCTGATGGTGCTATCAGGATTCATGAAGTAGCCACAGGTGCTGAACAACGCGTGATTACAAGTCATAGTGACTGGGTGATGGCGATCGCATGGAATGGTGATGGAACACGATTAGCGTCGGCCTCTCGGGATAAGACTTCGAAACTATTCAATACTGAAAACGGCGAATTGCTTGTGACATACTCTGGTCACGGACAACCTGTGAAGGGCGTCGTATTCCATCCGGCGGGTGACAAAGTGTTCTCTAGTGGATCGGATAATAAAATCCATCTATGGGCCGCAGCAGACGGCAAAAAGGCATCTGAAGTCGCTCTCGGCGGGGAAGTATACAAGCTGACCCGATCCGGTGGATTCGTATTCGCTCCTTCCGCTGACAAAACAGTTCGCCAGTTTGAAGAAGGTTCTCATACTGAGGTGCGGTCGTATACCGGTAATGCTGACTGGGCCTTAGCAGCTGCGTTCCACCCGGAAACGAAACGAGTTGTTAGCGGCGCATTCAACGGTGATGTTAAAATCTGGAATGCTGAAGATGGTGCCGAAATCGCATCCTTTGTAGCCGCCCCGGGAATTGCTAAGTAACGGCGAATAACTTCTTGACGGATTCTGACTTAATCTACGATGGGCCGGCGACTGCGCCCGTCGCGATCATCCTCGCTCACGGTGCAGGCAAGGGTATGGACTCACCGTTCATGCAGTACTTTGCAGAATCACTGGCAGCCAGTAATGTACGGGTGATTCGGTTTGAATTTCCGTACATGAACCGTGCACGACAGCGTGGAAAACGCCTGCCGCCAGATCGAATGCCAGTGTTGCTCGATGCGTATAAGGATGTTATCCAGAGAGTGCGTAAAGACTTGCCGGATCACGTATCCGTGGTTATCGGTGGCAAATCCATGGGAGGGCGTGTGGCATCCATGGTATTGGAAGAGAGTTGCGCAAGCGGCGTTGTTTGTCTCGGCTATCCGTTTCACCCGCCTGGGAAACCAGAGAAGTTGCGGGTTGAGCATCTGTACCAAATTAAGAAAAAAGTACTATTCGTTCAGGGTGAACGAGATACCTTTGGAAAACGGGAAGAAGTTGCGCAGTATAATCTACCGAGTCATTTTCAATTGGCATGGATGACAGATGGGGATCATGGTTTTAAACCAAGAAAAGCATCAGGTCGTTCGGAACAAGAGAACTGGGATGCTGCGGTGAGCACTATCCAACAGTTTCTTTCAACAATCTAAGACAACGTCATACAACCGTCACGTAACAGGACAAACGAAACATGTTGGATCTCTTTGACAAGGTAAACGAAGCAGTAGCAGCTATCCGTGACCAATGGGATGAAACACCTCACGCAGGGATTATTCTTGGCACGGGTTTGGGCGGATTGGTCGAACAAATCGAAGTAGAAGCGACGCTTGATTATGAAGACATTCCTAACTTTCCAAGTTCAACTGCCGTAAGCCATGCAGGTCGTTTGGTTTGCGGTAAGTTAAATGGCCTGCCAGTGATGGCGATGGAAGGTCGCTTTCATATGTATGAAGGCTATCCACTGGATCAAATCACTCTGCCCGTGCGAGTGTTTAAAGCGATGGGAGCTAGTCTGCTTGTCGTATCCAATGCCTGTGGAGGTATGAATCCGAATTACCAATGCGGCGACATCATGGTGATTGAAGATCATATCAACTTGATGGGCGATAATCCGCTGATTGGTATCAACGATGATCGATTGGGTCCTCGTTTTCCTGATATGTGTGAACCATATGAGCAGACACTCGTCGAAAGAGCTTTATCAATTGCCCGGACGCAGGACATTGTGGCTCACAAAGGTGTGTTTGTTGCGGTAGCCGGCCCCAATCTCGAGACACGTGCCGAATATCGATTTCTTCGTACGATCGGCGCGGATGTCGTTGGCATGTCGACCGTTCCGGAGGTAATTGTTGCTGTACACTGCGGACTACGCGTAGTCGGATTTTCAATCATCACCGATATGTGTTTACCGGATGCATTGAAACCAGCCAACGTCGAAGAAATTATCGCGATTGCGAATGAAACGCAACCGCGGCTTTGCCAACTTGTAGCCGGTGTACTAGCGGCTGAATCTTCAAGCTGAGATCACCATGAACGCTAATCTGCAGGAACAAGCAGACGCAACAGATGCATCACTAGATGCTGCCATTGAGAAAATCCGAAGTCGTACCCAGCTCGTTCCTGCGGTGGCCATCATTCTCGGTACGGGTCTCGGTGGATTGGGATCCAAGATTCAAGACACGGTTTCCATTCCGTACTCTGATATACCAGGATTTCCACAATCGACGGCATTAAGTCATGCCGGATGTCTACTCATAGGGAATCTGGAAGCAACACCTGTTGTTGCCATGCAGGGGCGGTTCCATATGTATGAAGGATACAGCATTGATGAGATCGTGCTGCCAGTACATGTGATGCGGGCTCTTGGGGCAACGACACTGGTTGTTTCAAACGCCAGCGGCGGCGTGAACCCTCAAATGGCAGGAGGTGATGTTCTTGTCATGAAGGATCATATCAATTTGATGTACCGAGGTAACGACACCGTTAAGCCGACGATCAGAACTGGAAGAACAAGTGAGCCGATCTACAGTCCACATCTAATTAGTGTTGCACTCGCAGCAGCTCGTCGCGGCGGCTTCCATGCTCAACAAGGTGTTTATGTGGGCTTCACAGGGCCAAATTATGAAACCAGAGCAGAATATCGCCTGGTCCGTAAGATTGGTGGCGACGTGGTCGGAATGTCGACTGTGCCGGAGGCGATCACTGCCAACCAGCTGGGAATGCAGGTTCTGGGATTGTCTGTAGTGACCAATGTGGCTCGCCCTGATGCACCCGCGACTGTAAATGCCGGTGAGGTAGTGGAAGTAGCCGGTACTGCGCAGTCAAAAATGGAATCTATCGTGCGGTCGGTTCTTCAATCTCTTAAATAACCGACGATTGAATTCAGCCGTTATTGCTAAACCGACGGTGAGGTTATTGCATTGATAGATTTTGCACCGGAAAATGGAGGTAAACCAATTTTGGCTTCATAGCCAACAATGTCCTTTTCTGTTTCGGAGATTCCCAAATGGCTCGTTTTCTGTCCGTTATCACCGCATTAACTGTTGCAGCACTGACAGCATCGCCAACAGATGCTCAGGTTTATACTGATCCTAATAAAGTAGACGCTGACTATGCCATTCAGGGTGAATACGTCGGCGACATCGAAGGCCTCGATGGCGAGACTGAAAAATTCGGCGTGCAAATTGTTGCTCAAGGTGATGGAGAGTTTCTGGGCGTCGGATATCCCGGAGGTCTGCCAGGCGAAGGTTTCGTTGGCGATAAAGAAACAATCATTCGTGTGAAGGCTCAAAAAGTCGACGGTGGCCTCAAGTTTCAGGGCGAAGATGGCTACGGAATCTACAAGGATGGTGCTGTCACGATTTATGACAATGATGGACAAGCTGGTGGCGTCCTTAAAAAGGTTGAGCGAAAGAGCAAGACTCTTGGAATGAAACCACCCAAGGGTGCCGTTGTTCTTTTTGACGGCACAACTGCTGATAACTTCAAGAACGGCAAAATGACCGATGACAATCTGCTCATGCAGGGTGTAACGAGTAAGCAACTATTTCAGGATCATCGCGTTCACGTTGAATTTCGCCTGCCTTATATGCCCAAGGCACGTGGTCAGGGTCGTGGTAACAGTGGAATCTACGTTCAAGGTCGATATGAAGTGCAGATGCTCGATTCATTTGGACTCATTGGTGCGATGAATGAATGTGGTGGGATCTACAGTGTCACAGATTGTCCTGTAAACCTCTGCCTGCCACCTTTGACATGGCAAACATATGACATCTATTACACAGCAGCTCGCTATGACGATGACGGAAAAGTGAAGTCTAACCCTCGCGTAACTGTTTTTCACAATGGAATGATGTTGCATGACAATCAGGAACTGCCGGGCGACCGTAATACAACGGCTGCACCGCTGCAGGCTGGTCCAGAACCGGGTCCCGTTTACCTGCAGAACCACGGCAATCCGGTTGTCTATCGAAATATCTGGGTTGTAGAGTCAGCGAAACGCGACGAGTGAACAGTGATCAAAATCACCGTTGAGTTTTTTGGAATTCCACGCCAACGCGTTGGCCAGGCAGAAGTATCCGTGTCTCTTGGCAACGATCAGGGTACGCTTGCGGAACTACTAGGTCAGCTATCGCAGGAGTTTTCAGAATTTGGTGATAGCTGTATTGTCGACCGCCGGCTTGATCCACTTTACATTGCCAATCGAGATGGCGAGGAATTCCTTACTGATCCGGAATCGATTCTCAGCGATGGAGACAGGATCTTAATTTTATCCAGCGATGCTGGTGGATAGTCGGTCAGCGATGACCGGTGTTTGTTGAGGTAGTAATGAAATGAGCGGACAAGATCAATCGTCGTGTTGTGGTGGTGAGTCACTAAATCAAATCCAGTCGCCAAGTGCAGTATCCGACGGACAGGTGACGATCGACATGTTTAATGAACTGCAGTTGGAAGTCATGCAATTACGTGCTGAGCTCGCTAAGCTCCGTGGCGTCGTGGCGGCTGAGGATGATCAAGAAGTGGACGAGGAGTGATTTCCGGATGACGTTTGCACACCTTACGTTGGCAACGCGAGATGTTCCTGGTACAAGTGCGTTCTTCCAAAAATCGCTTGGCTGGGACCCAATCTCGCGACCGGACAACATTAATCAGACCGCTGCGTGGCTAAATATGGCGCCAAGCCAACAACTGCATCTTCTGTATGTAGACGACTTTGAGGTATCGAAGTTTGAAGCAGAGTTCGGAAGGCACTTTGCGATCTTTGAAGACGGCGACGACTTTGCCGGACTTAAGGAGAGACTCGTGGAAAATGGCGCCGAATTAATTGAGCCGCTGCGAGATACACCGTTTGAGCGGTTTTTCTTTCGCGACCCAAATGGATATATTTTTGAAGTCATCGATCGCAATGGCTATGTCACAGAGTAAGCACCATTACATCTTTTACTATGGATATCTGAAATGATCAGATTGCTCATAATTTCATTGATCACAAGTTCCCTCACCGGTTGCTATCCGCCGGGTAGTGGGCGAACTTCGGACTCCGAAGAGAAGCCTAAACAAAAACAAGCGGCGACTGGAAAGGGGCCAAAATCGCTAACCGGTCGCATAGTGAAGTCTCCGATGGATCGAACAAACCGTAATAAGGGCCTGGGTTTGTCCGTGAAACCGCCAGAGCAGGAAGTGCTTGTTCCGGAAATCGAGAGTGCTGACGATGTGCAGCCGGGTACGAGAGTGTTGTATCCGGAAGTACGCAGATTGCTGGAATCTCTTGAGGAATCAGAAGAGTTCGCGCCGACGCTTGTAGTTTGGGTGCTCGATCGTAGTGCTAGCTGTACCAATATGGTTGTGTCCGTTACGACTCAGCTTGGCTATTTCTATCAAAAGCGAAGCAAAGACTTCGCCCAAGGCAATGAAGGTTCGTTACTAACGTCAGTGGTTTCATTCGGCGATGATGTACAGGTTCATACACAGTCACCGACCAAAGAACCAGCCGTCGTGATGGAGTCATTGAGTTCAGTGGTGCGCACTCAAGCGAGTGAGGAACTGGCTTTTGCAGCAGTCGATCAGGCAATAGACATTGCATTTGACTATCGTGTTAAACAAAACCATGAAGTGATGATCGTGGTGGTGACCGATGAAGCAGGTAACGACCAGCAGCTGGTGGATGAAGTGATAGAGAGACCAGCCAAATACGCAATGCCTGTGTATGTTGTCGGCGTCGGTGCTCCGCTCGGCCGTACGAGCATCATTCCAGCATCAGTGGAAGGTGGCAATCAGGATAGTCCGATGGTAATTCTTCAGGGCCCTGAATCAAGGCATCGTGAGATGTTGTCGATCAATGATGGTTTCCTACCTGATAGCCTGACACTGTTTAGTAGCGGCTTCGGCCCGTTTGCATGGGAGATGTTATGCCGTAAAACAGGCGGCGCATTTATGCCGGTGAAAATGCCAGGGTATACCGCTTACATGTTGCGTCGACCAGGTGGAGGAGGATTCCTCGTGGGTGAATACGAAGCCGGGGAAATGAAAAAATATGCGCCCGACTACATCAATGAAGAGGACTACCAACAACTGCTGACAGAAAACAAGGCACGGGCTGCACTGAATGTAGTGGCCAAGCGGCCGGCATTGGAGACGTTGAGCAACCCGAGGCTGGACTTTGAAGTTCAGAGTGAAGTTCAGTTGAGTCGTGACCTATCCGCATCACAACAAGGAGCCGCCCAACTGGAACCGCAAGTACGTGAGGTTTATGAAATTCTCAAGCAAGCCGAATCAGACAGTACTAAGCTCACCCGCCCGCGATGGCAAGCTGGATATGATCTTGCGATGGGACGCGTATCGGCTGTACTTGCGAGAGTCGAAGGCTATAACGCGATGCTGGCGTTGCTAAAACGAGGCCGTTCATTTGAAAACGCGGCAAGCTCTCAATGGGCGTTGGTGCCGGGCGACTCCAGTCAGGCAGGTAGCGCTATTAAACGCACAGCTGAACAGGCGAAAATGTATCTGGAAAAAGTCGTGAAGGAACACCCCGGTACGCCTTGGGCCCGCCTTGCAGAACTCGAACTGCAACAGCCAATCGGCTGGGCATGGGCAGAACGCTAGTGATTACGCTTTCGTAATAATCTCCCCGCGACCGCCGTCGAGGAAATCGCCGTGATGCAAATCATAGGATTCATCACCGTTGAGATTACTCATATCGAAATTCAATGATGCCAAGTGACGCGTTAGCAGTGGCATAAATTCAGGGCGATATTGGCAGGCGTATTTAAAGCTTGGAAGCAGTTCCGGATGATTTTCACCGAGAAAAGCAATTGTGCCACGTCTCATTCCAGCACCGTGGCGAATTCCAGATTCACCCATAATAACAATCGTGCCAGCCAGCATATTAAAGCCAATCAGATCACCGGTGTTTCCACCGATAGCGATCAGACCTCGTCTCATGGTATGCCCGATCTCATTACCTGCATTCCCATCAACAAGAATGGTACCACGATTCATACCGCGTTCACTTCCACGATAGGCGGCGCCGACTAGATGACCGGCATCCCCGTGAACATGTATATGCCCACCTTTCATTTCACTGCCAAGCCAACCACAGACATTTCCGTTGACCTCAATGGTGCCAGCCTTCATTTCACTTCCGATGTGGCGACCAGCATTTCCCTCAATGAGTATCGCGCCGCCATTCATTTTGGCGCCGATCCAATGAACCCCTGTAAGGTCACCTGTCCAAACCATCTTCTCTGTCGCAGCGTCTCCGGACACCTTAAAGAAGTCAGCCAGGCACGCCTGTTCGTTTCCGTGAAACACCTCGAATTGCTCGATCTCGGTGGTGGTTAATGACTTAATTGCATCAGGTGTGACTCCTTCCACCTCGACGGGGACGGTAGCATTACCGGTGAATTCTAATGTAAGCGCCATTGTGTTTTACTTATGAAGGATTGTTACTTTCCAATCAGACGTGCTCAGATTGCTGTCGATGGGTTAACCTAAGGGAGTTCATTTCTGATTGTGGCTGTTTTTGGAAAACGAATTGTGAATCAACTTGTTAAGGATCGCGGTTGTATCATCTTATGCGGGGGCAAAAGCTCTCGCATGGGATCTCCCAAAGCGATGTTACCTTTTGGCGATCAAACGTTGCTGCAACGAGTCATCACATGCGTTGAAAACGTCTGTCCGTCGATCGTTGTTGTTGCTGCGAAAGACCAGCCATTACCGGACTTACCGGAATCTGTAGTTGTGGTTCGTGATTCTGTTGAGGGGCAGGGGCCTCTCGAGGGAATCCGAGTTGGTCTTAAGGCATTGCCTCAGACAACCACCGTCGCATATGTAACAAGTTGTGATGTTCCTTTTCTAAAACCTTCGTTTGTGGAGTTTATGTTTGACCGGCTCGGCACAAATGACATTGCCGTCCCTGTAGAGGATGGCTTCTTTCATCCGTTAGCCGGGGTCTATTGCGTATCTGTTTCCGGAGCCATCGAAGCGCTGTTTCGAACAGGTGAAAGGCGACCTCGCATGCTTTTCGATCAGGTTTGTACCGTTCAGGTTCCGACAGAGTTACTTAAAACGGCCGACTCAACACTTGATTCGCTGGTGAATCTAAATGATCCGGAACAATATCAAGCTGCACTCGAGCGACTCCGCCCTGATGAATAACTAAGTAGGGATTTCCTCCGGGTTATGTAAGTAATTATCACCGACCGGGTAGTTTCTGAATCGAATGCTGTAATACTGTTCAAACCATTCACTGATATGTGATTCGGTATCCGGATCATATCCCGGGTCGACGTGTAATGTTCGACCAAATGTCTCTTTGCGAATTTCACCATCTTCCACGAGGATCTCGCCATCCTTGATGACATAGCGCGGCATCTCAAACATCGTTTGTTTGTTTTCGTGTGGAAGGTAAATAGTAATATCGGCATCAGCTCCGGCACCCAGATGCCCTTTGTGCTTGAGGCCTAGGATTTTTGCAGGTCCTGCCCGCGTGATAATTGCAATTTCACCCAGCGAGTATTCACGATCGAGGTCTGCTAGTTGGCATCGATTTACAACTTCCGGATGCACGGTATTCAGGATATCGCGACGAAAGGTACTATCCATTAGTAGCCGGATAATCTGAGGGTAGGCCATAAACGAGCCACCGTTTGGATGGTCCGTGCTCATGACGACACGCCACGGGTCTTCGACCATCAGATACCATTCCAGTCCGATTGCCCATTGCAGTGCATGCACAAGACTCTTGTTCCTGTACTTAATAGGAGCGATTCCGCAACCGGATTCAAGTTCGGTATCAGCGCTAAACCACTTTGTGCTATAGACGTTTTGCAAGTAATAACCAAGCGGTCCGTCTCCGGTCATACTTGTTGTTTCACCGAACATCACCTGACCGACATCGACCGTGACGTTATCGTTCTCGTTCACGTATTGAGCCAGCGGGGCTACCTTGGAATGAAACGTATCTTCATCTGCATCACCACCGCCATAGCTGTGAAACTGGATATGCGTAATGTGCCCTTTATGGCCATCAAGCGCATCCATCGTCTTTTGGGTGGTTGTCCAGTTCCCAGGCATCCCGAGATTATTGCAATGAATATGAACCGGGTGCGGCAGGTTCATTTCGTTTGCGATTCGCGTAACGTTGCTGATGATTTGACGAGGCGTAACGTCATAATGATCGATCGGGTAGTCGACTCCATCGACGTTACCGCCTTGATGGTGCTTCCAGACTTCCACGCCGCCCGGATTTACAAGTTTCGGCGCGAATCCTTTGGCAGCACCCAGCAACCATCCGATGAATGACTTCAGACGTGCTTGTTCATTCTCAGCGATGCAATTCATGATGTAGTGATTGTTACCCATCAACACGTAGAATCCCTTATCGATACACGGGGTATCGTCAAATTCTTCGTGTGCGTGCCGTGCTGAGAGCGGTGGCACGGCCGCATCAAAAGCGGTGGTGTAACCGAGGCCGATATACTTGTAACCGGTGGCGAACGTACTTGGTACCGATCCCATGGTACCGCTGTGGGTTCTGGCTGTCCGCTTTACCACTTCGTCCCGACGTTTCTCTTCCGGACGCATCTTGCGAGCCATGTTTACTTTTGGGCCGGCAATATGGCAATGCATATCGACACCACCGGGCATGATCACATAGCCGCTGGCGTTTAATGTCCTTGCTGGTTTGACATCCACAGCAGGTGCTTCAACCATTTTACCGTCGAGGATCCATAGATCCTGTACTTGACCATCCAGCCCGTTTACTGGATCGTAGACATAACCGCCGGCGATCTTAAAATATTGTTTTGTCATAGGTTTCCGGTTTCCATATTCCGGTATGAACTGAAACTCGTTAATAGAACCTCAGGACGATATTCAATGGCCGAACGTGTTTTACTGGAAGCAGCTCGCAACCAAATCATCGACGCCCGACGTTATACCCTCTCCCTTTTGGGTGATATCGACCAAAGTCAGTGGTTTCGCCAACCTCAAACAGGCCTCAATCACATTGCATGGCAGGTTGGTCATCTGTCCATGGCTATGTATTGTCTTGTTTTATTCCGCCAACGCGGAAGGGTTGAGGAAGATCTGGACTTAATGTCATCGACCTTCCGCAAAAAGTTCTCGCGAGGAAGCACTCCAGCAGACTCTGCCGATGATTATCCTCCGATTTCCGAAATCCTCGAAGTGCTGAATCGTGTATACGACCGTGCAATTGAGTATCTGGAAAACTATCCACTGGAACAGTTGAACGATCCGGTCGACGAGCCTTACGCTGCCTATGCAACTAAACTCGGCTGCCTGATTTTCTGTGCCCACCATGAGATGCTTCATGCGGGGCAGATCGGCATGCTTCGCCGGTTGCTTGGAAAGCCCCCTGTTCGCTAAACGTTACACGGCATCCGGACGAAGCGATGACGCTTTGCCCGCCAGTCCGATTGCCTTTAGTTCTTTCACCCGGCGCTCTATTCCTTCAAGGATTTGCAAATCACTTGGATGCGGAGACTCAAAGGCCGGCCGCAATGGAATTGGCACATCGTCCATTCGGTACACAGTACCTGGAACATTGATGCCATAGGTAGCTACGGTAAAAGCAACTTCTGCGTGTCGCGTCGTTGGTGTTTCCTTTGGATCAAAAGCGATGTAAGGAATCGAAGCCAGATGCTGTCTGGCTGGTTCATTAAAATTCGCCATTGGATCACTTGCGATGATCATTGCCGCATCGGCTTCTCCGCGAGCGAGCACGTCGGAAGCCGTGTATTCTCCGGGATTAAACCGAGGATATCCACGAGCGAGGTTTACACCGAATGGATACCCTGTTCGCCATGCAACGACGTTATCCGCACCAGTGACGTTTCCATGGCCACGGTTGGGCTTACATACAAATCGCGTATGATCATTCATGTCTCGGGTAAGCGCCAGGAGTGCTTCGCTGTTTGCATGCTTTCCTCGCGTCATCGTGAGTCCCATGCCAAAAAAGATGACACCGAATTTTGCCGCTTTCATCCGATCCATTAGATCCTGCCATACGGCTAATTCGACACCCGTGTCTTCTAATGTCCGGGCCGCGTCAAGCTCGATACCTTTGGCTAAGGCACGCAATGTCCATAAACCCTCAAAGTCTCGGCGCGGTTTAATCGGAATGAAAATATCAGCGGCATTGGCTGACTTCGTTTTACGTACATCTACAACGACACAGGTGCGATCCTTGCGTCCGTTGGGTACGAACATCCCCTTGGGCATGAGGCTGTACTTGGTGAAATGCCGCGGATGACTTTCAGCAGGGTTTGAACCCCAAAACATGATCAAGTCGCCACGATTACGGACTTCACCAAGTGAACACGTCACCTCGCCAACACCTTGAAAGGCCATACCCGATGGCCCATGGCAGACACTTGTTGTTGTATCGACATTCCCGCCGATCCAGTCCGCGATGCTGACAGCAACCCGCTGGGATTCACTGGTTGTATCACTTAGCCCATAGATAAGTGGATATCGGGCATTCGCCAAAACCTGCGACGCATGCTCTATCCCTTCTTCAACAGTAGCCGGCTTGCCTTTGATTATGCAGGATGGACGATCGTCCACGTCATGATTGAGAAACCACGCAGTACCCAGGACACAGGCTCGCTTGGCCTTGGTGATGGTATGGCCATCTACAGTTAGATCGATATCGTCACAAACGCAGCCGCAAAACGTGCAAGTGGCATCTGTAACCACTTTAAGCTGATCAGATGGTGACTCGGAACTCACGGTAGCCATTCGACACTACCCTTTCGTTCCATGCGACATTCTTCTCGCCAGTTGTAGAACCGTTATTGCACGGATCGCATGATCTACTTGGCGACGGGAGGATTCCATATCCT
>Ga0114933_10001187_pt1 | contig 29453 bp, 25 predicted proteins | sample 4SBtaG_FD_89691 | JGI IMG/M metagenome (GOLD analysis project Ga0114933, IMG submission 89691) | Deep subsurface microbial communities from Kolumbo volcano to uncover new lineages of life (NeLLi) - 4SBTROV12_W25 metaG | ecosystem: Environmental > Aquatic > Marine > Volcanic | place: Kolumbo... | reverse complement strand
TGGTGTGCTGCTCTACTCCTTCCGGGAATATTGAGGTGTGCATCAGACCGTATTCCACCTTCGTCTAAGAGATTTTGAACTCCAGGCAGAGCGTTTGCTTGATCCGGCCTTACGGAAACGGGCTGTTGCCATTATTTCATCCCACAATCCAAACGGTTCAATCATTTCACTTTCTGATGAAGCAGCACAGGATGGGCTTTATGTAGGAATGAGTGTTTCACTCGCTAAGAAGATGTCCCATTCAGCATTGCTTTTACCTTACAACCATACCCTTTACTCACGAATGAACGCATATGTTTATAAAACCGTCTCAAAATTTTCTCCTATTGTTGAACCATCTGTATTTGGACAATTTTTTGTAGATATGACAGGCATGAACTTCATCCATAAAAATCCAGTTCAATCCGGCAGTGATATTCTGAATGATCTCAATACAAAAATTGATATTGAAAGTCACATGGGAATAAGTCAAAATAAACTCATCAGCCGGATTTCCACAGAAGTCGTATCTGAAAAAATTCATGCAGTATCTTATGGGGACGAATCAAAATTTTTATCCCCATTAGATTCCCATATTCTGCCGACTGCCCAAGAGAGTCTTGTTGAAAAAATGATCCGGTTTTTATGGCTGGATCGGGTAAGCCAAATTCGGCAAATGACCCATAGCACCCGTGTGGGCATCGAGTTATTCGGAAAATATTATAATCAGCTGGACAAGGAAGCTAACGGCCAGGATCATTCACGGGTACAGCCGCCAATTAAACGATTGTGTATTACCGAACAAAAGATAATGGAATGTGATACCAACGATGTGGATATATTGGCAAACGCTGTCCGAACACTGGCGGAACAAGTGGCATTCAAATGTCGAAAACGGCGTTCTATTGCTTTAAGGCTCATGCTGGAAGTTTATTATACAGACGGATTTAAATCGTCGAAAACCGGCAAAATCTCCCACAATGATGATCACACTGTCGTTCATGTAAGTTTGAATTTATTTGAAAAAGCCAATATTCGCCGCAACCGTATACGCTCTATTTTAATCGATGCATCCCATTTCAAGCCCGTGTCTGAGCAGCTGGAATTGTTCGATAAACCCACATACCAAAACACCCGTTCGTTTAATAATGCGATTGACACAATTCGTAAACGATATGGATTTTCTGCAATCCAGACGCTATCTGCCTGATGTTTACCCATCTGAACACCCACTCCATTTATTCAAAAATGTCCGGGACAGCATCCTTTGAGGAAATATTGCGCCAGGCGAAAAAACTCAATTTCTCTCACTTAGCCATGACCGAAATCAATGGAATGTACGGTTTTATTCGCTTTGTTCAGACCGCAAAGGAATATGGCATTCAACCGATCGCCGGAACCAATATCATTACACCGGATATTGATCTTATTCTTCTTGCAGAAAACCAGACTGGCTACGAAAATATTTGCCGTCTGCTCTCCATGGTGCACGATGATCATCAGATCACAATCCAAGCATTATTTCAATCATACAGGCATGGGCTGTTTGTGTTATCACATAGGGAGGAGACCCTTACTGAACTGGTCAAAACATTTCCTGCTTCCCATTTGTTTGTGGAATTACGCCCGACAATCACCGAACAGCATGCTAAGAAATTGGCCAAACGGTTTGGAATCGAAATTGTTGCCACCGGCGATGTGTATTTTCTGGATGAATCCGATCAATCCTCTCATAAAATATTGCGGGCCATAGAAAAGAACACAACCCTCTCACAATTAGCGGCAGATGACATCAAGGATAAGTATCATTATTTTTGTCCGGAAAAAGAAATGATCCGGAGGTTTCCCAATAGTTTGGAAGCCGTCAACAATAGCCAATACCTGGCAGAGCGGTGTAAAACCGATTGGAGATTCATCAATACCATTTTCCCGCAAATCTCGCTCAAAGATACACGCATGGCCAATCAAACATTACGCAAGCGGGTCTATAAGGGCGCCAAGGTTCGCTTTGATACTATCACGGATAAAATAACCCAACGGATTGAATATGAGCTTGAACTGATCAAGGAGAAAGGATTCTCTCCTTATTTTTTAGTCGTACATGATATTGTCCAACAAACCAAAGCAACCATAGGAAGAGGGTCCGGTGCCGCATCGATGGTGAGTTATTGCCTGCTCATTACGCAAGTAGACCCCATCCAATACAATCTTCAGTTTGAGCGGTTCATTCATCCTGAACGTGTGGATATGCCGGACATTGATGTTGATTTTCCATGGGACAAACGGGACGATATTCTGGACTATGTCTTCCAAAAATACGGTTTGAATCGCACGGCAATGGTGTCGAGTCAGGTATTTTTACAACCCCGGTCGGCGATCCGGGAAGTGGCGAAAGTGTATGGACTCTCCAATGAAGAAATCAAAGCAGTGACCAAGCGCATCGGATATTTTGCACGAAAGAAAGAACTGGTAAAATGGATCACAACCGATCCGAGATTTAAAGACCTCGATCTGGATGAAACACTCTTGGAGATCATTGAACAAAGTGAAAAGATTATCGGAGCATTCCGGGTATCTTCCGTCCATCCAGGTGGCGTCATCATTGTTCCAGATGACATTCGAAAATATGTGCCGGTTCTCACAGCGCCCAAAGGCGTCCAAATCGTCGAATGGGAAAAAGACCAAGTCGAAGATTCAGGCCTGCTTAAAATCGATCTCCTGGGTAATCGCTCCTTGGCAGTGGTTCGGGATACGCTCCACCAGATCGGATTATATCGCGATCATCGAATGGATTATCACACAATCCAGCCCAACAATGATCCGAAAACAGAGCAATTAATGAAATCCGGAAAAACATTGGGTATTTTTTATATTGAATCGCCTGCAACACGGCTATTGCTCACTAAAGCCGGTGTTGTGGATTTTGAACATGTGGTCATTTATTCTTCCATTATTCGTCCTGCGGCCAATCGCTACATCAACCTGATGCTGGAGAGGATTCACGGGAAAAGATGGAAACTATTGCATCCGGACCTGCACTTTCTGAATGAAAGTTACGGTATCATGGTTTATGAGGAGCAAGTCTCAATGACCGCACGGGAAATTGCCGGTTTTGGATACGCAGAATCAGATTATATCAGAAAAGTGATCCAGCGTCCGGCCCTGGCCCATAAGGTTCCACAATGGAAACTTAAATTTCTTGCCGGTGCAGAAAGCCGGGGATATTCACGGACACTGGCAAAAACTCTCTGGGAAATGATTCAGTCATTCTCCGGGTATTCATTCTGCAAGCCACATTCAGCCTCGTATGCAATGCTGTCATTCACATGTGCGTATTTAAAAGCACATTATCCTGCTGAATTTCTCTCATCTGTAATGACCAATCAAGGAGGATACTATTCTACCTATGCGTATTTAAGTGAAGCCCGGCGATTTGGAATAAAAATTCTGCGTCCGGATATCAATCGAAGCGAGCGATATTATAAAGGCAGGCGACGCCAGATTCGGCTTGGATTTATGGCGATTAACCGTTTACAAAAAAAGACAATGACCGAGATACTGGATGAGAGAAAAGCCGGGGATTTTACGTCTCTGTCAGATTTTTTATTACGAACCAATCTTGAACTTTCGGATTTGATGGTCTTGACCAATGCCGGGTGTTTTTCAGACCTTGAACCGACGCTCACCCATCGGGAAATTTCTTTTCAAGTTGCATCCCATAAAATAGATACCGATAAAGATGATTCATTGCCTTCTTCCGTGTTCAACGGCGATTTAACCGCTGTTCAAAAACATGAACTGGAGATAGAATCGTTTGGGTTTCCAATCTCAGTGCATCCGTTGAAGCCGTATTTAACCACCTTTAAGGGTAAAGTCAAAAAAGCAAAGGACATTCCGAAATTCGCCGGCCAGACAATAAATCTCCTGGGTGTTTACATTACTCGAAAGGTAACATCAACAAAGAAACGTGAACCTATGGAATTTGTAACTTTTGAAGACGAAACGGACATTTATGAATGTGTGATGTTTCCTGATACCTATCAAAAATATGGAGATTTACTCAATTGGGAGCAATTATTCATTTTACGTGGAAAGGTCGAGGAAAGCTTCGGTGTGTTTACTCTGACAATTGAAAAACTTGGAAGTTTACAGCAGGTGATGAAAAAAGTTGCTTAACTAACTGTGAACTTTTTTATAGTAAGTTCACATCAGTTATAGGACAATTTAGTATAATTATTTTTTTATCAAAATGTGCAGGAATAATATCAATCATAATGGGATTTATATCTTTTTTTGTCATGACTATATATTGGAGTAAAGCAAATAACAACCATAAGAGTCAGCAATAAAACTTGAGTAAAATTTTCCAATTAAGATAATAATTTTCACCAATTTGAAAAATATGGGGTAGTGGCCTATATTGCAATTGGTTTTATGTAATATTTGGGCTAAGAGTCCGAAGAAATATCAATAATATATACACTTATAGAATAGTATATTCGTACTGTAGCATTTTTAACCGCTAAACAAGGTTTTCCTCACTCCTTTTCCGTAGTGGGGAAAAGCAACTCTATCATTGAAATACATCTTTTTACTGTTTAAAATATCGGTGCAAGAAAACCGTTTTTTGAAGAGATTTTAGTTCTGGTTTGAATACCGTGAATCCCAGTAGTGACATACAAGTGGGCAGACATGCCCCTTGATAACGCTGTCCTATTGGGATTAAATCAAAACGGTTTTCTTGCGAATACCACTTGAGGCGTTACAAGGGGTTTCTTCGTTAAGCGATCATCTCCCCTCCCGTCTCAATTTTGTTTAGAATTATTTGTTTACTAACAAAACAAAATTGAAAACCGCGAAAGAACAAACATACATTGACCGAATCGGTGAACTTGAAACAGAACTCAAGCGAACTCACCATAATATAAAAGAAGATTCCTATGGTTTATATTGGCTGGAAATAACCGAAGCTTTTGAAATTGACCAGGAAAACAAACTTCCAATACTTAAAGAAGTCAAAGAAAAATCCATTGTGAATAATGATGGCAAACCAACCCACATTTTAATTGAAGGCGATAATTACCATACCCTCACCTGTTTGAACTATACCCATAAAGGTAAAATTGATGTTATCTATATTGATCCACCCTACAACACTGGTAATGTTGAAGGAAGAGAATTATTTATTTATAAAGACAAACGTTTAATTGACAGATTTCCAGATGGTACACCAGTTCCAAAAGATAGTCCATTTAGGCATAGTTATTGGCTCTCATTTATGAAGAAAAGATTGGAATTGGCAAGACACTTACTAAAAGAAACTGGTGTTATTTTTATTAGTATTGATGACAATGAAGCGGCTCAATTGAAGCTTTTGTGTGACAGTATTTTTGGCGAAAACAATATTGTAGGATGGGTCTCAGTAGCAAAGGGTACAACAACAGGTCAAGATGCAAAATCTTTTGGAAGTAGTTCAGATTTCTTGCTTGTTTACGGTATGAATCAATTTGAAGTCGGCAAACTCGAATTAACAGAAAAAGACAAAAAAAGATTTAGCCGTGAAGATGAACGTGGAAAATATTCAATTTTACAATGGCGAAAAACCGGTAAAGGCGATAGACGACAAGATAGACCAAATCTTTATTATCCTGTAAAAGACCTGGAAGGAAAAGAAGTATATCCTATTGGCCCATCAGGCTATGAGAGTAGATGGCGTGGAAACATAAAGACCTTTAATAAACTATTAAAAGAAGGTTTTGTTGAATGGATTGAAAAGAATGAAGGTTTTCAGCCATATATAAAATATTATCTTGATGGTCGTCAAAAGTCACCATCCAGTCTTTGGACTGATATTGATGGAAATAAAAAGGCCACTATTGAATTGAAAGAAATTTTTGGTGAAATAGTATTCCCTAATCCAAAACCTACAGCATTAATCAAAAGATGTATCAAAGTGGCAAATTGTATTGATCCAATTATATTAGATTTTTTTGCTGGGTCAGGTACAACAGGTCAATCAATTTTAGACCTTAATTTTGAAGATGATGGCGAAAGACAATTTATTTTATGCACGAATAATGAAAATGATATTTGTACTGAGGTTACATATCCACGAGTTGCAAATGTAATAAACGGCTATACAAATCCTAAGGGAATGAAAATAGATGCACGTGGTAATAGTCTAAAATATTATAAAACAGAATTTGTGGGCGAACACAATATTTTGGGTGTAAACGACCACGATAAAACAGAATTAGCCCATCACGCTGGTGAAATGCTGGCAATTGCAGAAAATACTCTTTATGAACTGCAAGAAAATCAAACTGATTATTACCAATTCTTTCAAAACGAAAAACAATACACTGCCGTTTATTTTAGAGAAGAATTAGAAACATTTGAAGAATTTCATGAAAAAGTGTTAGCCCTTGATAAACCTGTTTCCGTTTATGTTTTTAGTTGGGGTGAAAATGAATTTGCAGATCAATTTGACGATAGAGATGATATTGAGGTCAAACCCATTCCCCAACCCATTCTTGAAGTGTATAAAACAATTTATAATTTGAGCGACTGATGGCGAAATTTAATCCACTACCATTTCAAAGAGAAGCCATTGACGAACTGAAAAAAATATTCGTTCGCCTTTGGGTAAATCCAGACAGACAATTACCGCTCATTCTTAAATCGCCCACGGGCAGTGGTAAAACGTTTACATCCGCTTCTTTCATCAATGAACTGAATAGCTCGCCAAATTGGGATGAAGACAAAGCGTTTATTTGGATCACGTTTAGCGATGACCTTGCAATGCAGAGCAAAGATAAATTTCAGGAATATTTTAGAAATGCACTTCAAAATGATTTGCTCACCGTTAATGATATTAATAACGGTAAACTGAAAAAGAATGATATTCTATTTTTAAATTGGCAAAAACTGGTTTCCCGTGCTGCAAAAAATAGAATTTTACGCCGGCCTGAAAATCCTGTCAATCGAAAAGAATCCGGCAGTTATTGGGAAGATTTTATTGACAAAACCCACGATGAAGCCAGAGAAATTATTCTGATTGTGGACGAAGTTCACAAAAATACAAACACCGATCTTGCCCAATATGTGATTGATTATATACGTCCAAAAATAATTTTCGGTATTTCGGCTACTCCAGAACACGAGCCCTCTTATTCAGATGTCAGAGATAATCGTGCTGGCTTTGTTGAAGTAGAACGCCAAAGTGTAATTGATCAAGGGTTAATCAAAGAAAAGATTATTGTTCAGACGAATGAAGATTTAGAGAGACACGGAGGTGAAGATTTAGACAAAATGCTTTTAGATTTAGGAATTGAACGAAAAAATGAACTTAAAAAACAATTCGAAGAATTGGGAAAATATGTTAATCCGCTTGTTCTTATTCAATTACCCAACGATGATCAAGAATTACAAGATCGTGGTGAAAAAACAAAAGAAGAAGTTGTAACGGACTATTTGAGAGAATTAGGTGTGAAGAGTAAGAAAATAGCACGCTGGTTTTCCGGTCATTCCAGACCGCCGTTTTTAGAAGATAATGATGATGAACACGATTTTCTTTTATTCAAACAAACGGCAGGCACCGGCTGGGATTGCCCAAGAGCACATATTTTGGTAATGTTTAGAGAAATTTCATCCCATACTTTTTATGCTCAAACGGTGGGTCGTGTTCTCCGGATGGCTGAACCACAAAAGAAAGATGACTACAAATATTATCCTGATTTACGCTCCTCGTATTTATACACAAATTATCAACGGAAAGACATCAACGGTGACTTTGAAAAAATTACCGGTAATAAGCCCTTCGTTCACATAGCACAAATCAAATCTGACTTCAAAGAAGAGGTCAAAGATTTTGTATTAGAATCAGCTTTTCTTTCCCGTGTGGAGTATGGCGATCTTGCTGATTCAGTAAAATTTCAGAAAAGTTTTGTTGAATCAATGAACAAATATTATGGAGTTACTTCAGATGATATTTTTGACAAAGCCCAAAAGAAATTGGAAAACAAAGGCATTGACCTTATTTCAAAAGTCTATAATCATTTAATTGTGAATGCGTTCTATACTGATTTTGACCAACTTTCTTTAGACCTCAAACGAAAAGGTGAAGATGAAGATTTTGAAATGTCCCAAAATGATATTGAGAAATCATTTAATTTTTTTTGTTATCAAGTCCTAAAAGACCAAACTGATGAAGATGCAAAAATAACAAATATTTCTCGGTCTTGGTCTCCTTTAAAGTCCGCTCTACGTGTTTGGTTTAAACGAATATTTGGAACGGATGTTACAACTTTTTACCGTGTTTTTGTTTTTGATCTTTTGCAAGAAGCAGGTAGCAAGTTTAAACCAGCAATTACATCCGCACTAAAAGAATACAGACCCATACTTAATGAGACTTTGGAAGAACGTCATAAAAAACGAAAAGAAAAAGAAGCTCCAATTTTTAAAGTCAGCGATCTCCAATATCAGTTTACAGAAGATTCAATTGAAATTGATCAAAACAACTGCGTCATGGATAAATGTTACCTCAATGATTACACTGGAAGGTATAATGAAGAAAATTTTATAAATTATATTGATTCAAGAACTGATTCTGTAAAATGGTGGTTAAAAAATGCCGACAGTGGTAAAGATTCTTATTCAATAGAATATTTAAATACCAGAGATCAAAGAGAAAGGTTATTTCATCCAGATTGGATTATTCAGTTTAATGATGAAAGAATTGGAATTTTTGATACAAAAGGCGGTCGCACATTAAACACAGATGGGAGAGCGAAAGGATTAGGCGAAAAGTTAGAAGAACTTGGTGAAAACTATATAGGTGGTATTGTGAAATTCGCTAATGGCATTTGGGAATATTGCGATTCGGTCGATTACAATGATGTTACTCCATCCACTAACGAATGGAAACCGATGGAAGAAATATTTCAATAACTCTAAATTTTCTGAAGTTGCCCAAATCCGGGGAGCACCCGAATATTTGCCCAATATTTAATCTTGTAATTCACTAAACCTTTTTGCACCCCAATATTCCATAATTTCAATTATAGACTTGTATCTTCGGATGTAATCTCTCATAATAGCCATTTCTACATATTCATCGCTTTTCAATTGCGCCAGTTTTAACCCCCTTTCAATCATATCAAAATAAAGGAAATCCAAAAGTGATTCAGAGGAATTAAAAACTAAATTTGGATCTGCACCGTTTACAAGTAAAGTATCAATTAACGCTGGATTAAGAACCTCTATCGCCATGACAATTGGAGTTATACCATCTTCGTCCCCTAAATTAAAACCTGCACCTAAAGAATCAAGGTGATCAAGCAGATCCAAATCCGTACGTTTCTACATTTGATGATAGATTAAAAGATTCATTAATACAATTCCATAAACATTTGTTGCATTGACATTTGCCCCTTTGTTTACAATAGATTTAATTAATTCATAATCGGGATAAGATAACTAATACAAGGGGCATAGTTGTGCCCACTTGATTAATTTGCTGGGTATTTACATAACTCATGTATTAAAACGGTTGTTTCGCATAGGAATTTTACAAATTTGCCTATTATTCGCCAAAAATATCCGATTCTATTCAAGCCTCGGCCGTTACCTCAAGAAAATTATATCCAAGACCCAATTCTACTTGCTCAGTAGAAATCTTACAAAAAACAATTTTGATAATGCTTATTATTGTTATTATTAATTATATTCAAATATGAATCAAAAGCTACTCGAAAATATTCTTAATAAACGCAGTAAGATTGATACTCCACTTTGGAATGAAATTCAAACATTTTTGAGTGAGGAGGGAATTTCTGACGATAACTTGAATCTATCGCTCATGCTACAGAGCGTTATCCAATGTGCAAGATTACACAAGGATGATCGATTAGAAGAAAGTTCATCAATGAGGAAAGGATTAATTGAACGCATGGAATTTGAAATCTTTAAATGCAATTTGATAATTAACGATCCATTTTTCAATACCATTTTTGAGTGTGATGTAGAAAGAGCAAAACGACTTAAGGATAATTATACAAAACTTCTCCAATCAGCTAATGATTCTAAAGGTAGTGCGATAAAGACTTTAATCGGAGAATTAAAACCGGTTATGATTAAGTTCAGAAAAGAGGGAATGAATCAAAAAGAAAGAGTAGATATAATATATAAATTATTTAAAAAGTTTGATAAAGTACCTAAGCTATCTGGCAAAGATGATAAAAATGATTTAGATACACTATATTTGCTAAATATCACAAGCGATGACATAGAATTTGTTGCTAAGGAGAGACTTAGAAAGTGGGACTCTAAAATTATGAAAGAAGTAAATAATCTAATTAGGAAATATGGAAATGTAAATACCAGCGGAAAATAAGACCCCCATTTATCCCCGTCTTGCATTCCGAGTGCTTTTTATAATCAGATTTTAAATTTTCCTACCAAATAAGGGAAATAACAATGATTATAAATAAAACTGGGTTCACTCGCAAAGAATTAGCTGCGGAGTGCGACTGTAAATATTATATCATAGACTACCTCAATAACTGCGGAAAACTACCGGTTGTACGTGAATCTGAAGGCCCCGGTTATATTCGCCTATATCATCCCAATGCTGTAAATGTTCTAACTGATCATTTAGCTAAGCGCGTTAGTAAAAATGTTTAAGACCTACCTATGGCAAGAATCCCGGCGTCAACCTTATTACCGGATTCAGACAACAGATCCTGCCGTTTCTCGGAAATTACGAAGACGAACCTCCTGCAAATTATCAGCAATCGGATTGAATGTAAAAATGTGGCAATTCATTACACGATATAAATCGCCTTATATAGCTTCAAGGTCACTTAGCCGAATAACGGGTCAAAAAATACATAAAGAAGCCAAGAGCAGTGTTTTAATCAGTTATACCCAGCCCATATTGACCTCGAAAACAAAAGCAGTGGGACGCATCTGTGCATGAATTGAGTCCAGATATTATTATGAAGGTATTCTTGAGCAAGGTGGAAAACCCAAAACTAAGCTCAGAATACCAACGGCGATCCAATTGTCCCTACCACACAGAGACAACCATGGTCAATCAATCTTTTCATTTCAACAGTGAAAAGGGACTTTACCACTGTAAAAGTTGTGGAGTGAGTGGCAATATCTGGCAATTTGTAGAACATTTTGGAATCGATTTAGCGGAATACGGATTATCTAAAACTGCTCCACCAATCGATAAAAATAAAATTGCTATATATCATGGATCCCTGTTGGGTCGATCTGATTTACTTCTGTCCTGCTGGCAGAAAGATATTATCCAACGATTACAAGTAGGTTGGAATACGCAGCTTAACCAATATGTATTTCCCATATTTAATACAAAAGGGAATATCGTCTTTGTTAAACAACATAAGGGTTATCAGACAAAAAGGGCAAAAGCTACGTTATATCCATTAAACCTTATTGCTGAATATGATGACTCATATATTGTGATTGACGAGGGTGAGAAAGATGTCGTCACTCTATTATCCAATGGCATTCAAGCAATAACCTCAACCGGTGGTGCATTAACTGTACCAGCAAACATATCTATTTTACGTCGGTTTAAGAGGATTTACCTCTGTTTTGACAATGACTCAGTTGGTAAAAAGGGAATCGAAAAATGGATCATTAGGCTTCACCAGTTGGATCCGACTTTGAATGTACGGGTGTGTGATCTTTCAAAATATGTGCAAGATAAAGGTGACGTGACAGATTATTTCCTCATTGAAGGTAAAAGCCGACAGAAGTTTCTTAATGAAATCTTAGAGAAATCCTATTACGTGCGGCGACCTTTCACTGATATTCCGGTGTATTCTAATGAAATATTAACAGGGGAGCGATTTTTAGGCCTATCCATTCGTGATAGAATCGTTCTTATGACTCTGGTACTCAGAGCCAGTAGGTATTATTGTAATACCAATGAAATCCGAGGTATGCGATTTGAACTAAGACCGGGGCAGTATATTCGATCGAGAAAACTTCTGGCAAAGGATTGTGGAAAGGAAATTACGGAATCTATGGTTCGGAGGAGTATGGTAAAATTGAAGAATGAAGACTACATAAGCACCAAAGATTTAAAAGGGAAGCGTGGAATGAGAATTACTTTAACCCAATGGAACGAAGAATATGGTCAAAGTAAACGGCAAAGTAATAATGGAAAAACGATCAAAGAGAATTTCCCCAATTTCTCGTCTAAAGATGATTCAAATCAACCTGATAACGGTCAAAGCAATAACTGAATTATGGTCAATACTTTCGGTCAGCATAAACTATTAACATACTTTCAGGTAAAAATGTTAGTACTTATATCAATACTAATAGGGTTAGAAGCAATGTTGGGTAAAAACATAGTTAAGAAATGGATTAGACCGTGTAGAAATGAAGCTGACCTGATGGATTCTAGAATTAATAATTAAAAAGGATAACCACTATGAAGGAATTTTTATCGAAAAGCGACTTTATATGCAATTACTACAATGCCAATTCAGGTATTGTTAATCGTAGACAAATACCATAAAACAATCCGCATGAATACACCAAATGATCCGCAAACAACACTAATTATACCTGGTAGGGAGTCTCTTAAATCCGCCAGGGTTGAAAGGTTCTGCCAAGAGTATGTAAACAATGGTCAACAGGGGGCAAAAGCTGCTATAGTTGCAGGTTACAGCGATAAAAAGGCATCGAATGAAGCGTGGAGGCTTAAACAAAAGCGGAGAGTGGCAGAACGTATTGCCTTCCTTGCAGGACAAAGGCTCAGACATCACGACCTTGGTGTGGATGATTTTGTCCGTGTTATTAAAGAGCAGATAAATTTCGACGTGAAGCAATTGTTTGACGAGAATGGAAATCTGATTCCTGTGGACAAACTTCCGCCGGAATTATCCCGGTGTATCGTCGGGGTTGATGTGAGAGTGGAGAAAACTACGATAGGCGAAGATGTGACAACTATAACTGAAATCCACAAGTACAAGACTGAGGGTCGCTCCCGGTACAATGAGCAATTGGGTCGGTATCTAACGATAATAAGGGATATGGACCAAGGCTCTAACCTGAATGACCTGTTGAAGAAGGCCGACGAGAAGGGGGAGGACTTATATTTGAAGTCATTGGAGAACAAGGCCACCGGGAAGGAATTTGACCACACCGACGATATTCAAAATATGATTGATGACGCTTAATGTACAAGGTTGAAACCCAACCCTATGAGATAATGCGCTGGCTATCCGTTCAGGATGCGAAAGAGTACGCCAAGTCAGTAGAAACTATGCCATTAAAGTATTTCTGTCCTAACGGTGCCCAGGAGGATGTGATTGTCCAACTGGTAAAGGCCAACCAAATTACCAAGGTGCCGAAGGTATTGGTAACATATCCTAATGGGATCGGAAAAACTTTGCTCGCCGCACATATTGCCGCAAACTTCATATACGGACCACAGAACGGGTGGTTTGACTACCCGATATTTAGGAACTTCCCCTATCCAAAGCGGATCTGGTATTGTTCAACCCCGGATGCAATTAAAGACAAGTTTACGCCTGAGTTTGAAAAGCTACTGAATCCCTTTGCAATCAAGTCCAAGGATATAGAAGACCATCCCTACGAGGGCAAAAAGGAACATAAGCCTTATGTGTCAAAATACACATTCCATAACAGTGATTGGGAACTGTCCTGTAAGAGCTATGAGCAAGCGGCCACACAATTTGAAAGTGCAGATTTGGGATTTTGCATTAATGATGAGCCGGCACCGGACATAATCAGGAAGGCACAGAAGTCCCGGAGGCGCATGGGCTGTATCATCTTGGAGATCATGACCCCGCTATATTGCCAACCGGACACCTTTGATGATATTCAAAAAGCCGATGAAAGGGTCAAATCAGGCAAGAAGCGTACCATGTGGCACTTGGAGACAGATATTTACTCAGCCTGTAAGAAAAGGGGCGTTAGAGGCCATCTGGGCGCAGATATTATTGACGATATGATCGACGACATGGACGAGGAAGAAAAAGAAGCTCGCGCGTATGGTAAAGCAATGTATTTCTCCGGGCAGATATACCGTAAGCTGGACAAGCTGAAGCATTTTGTAGACTCAGAAGAGTTTCCCATCACCGGACCGGGACAGATTTATATGGTGTGTGATCCCCATGAAAGTAGAGACTCAGCAGTAATATGGGCTTTCAAGACACCGCCTATTGGAAAAGAGAACCCAAAGTCAAGGCTGATCATTTTTAACGAGTACCCGGAATGGAAAGGGACGTTCTTTTGGCTCTTGAAGACACAGAAGACCGCAAGGATGGAAGTGTCCGCGTGGAAGCAGTACGAACAAATAGTATTGAAGCTCGAAAGATCAACTGATGTCAGGCGCATACTGGATAGGCATTTTGGTTGGCAGACTCGCGGGGAAAAGAATATGGCTATGTTGTTCGCCAAGGCGGGCAATGAGGTTGGCTGGCCAATGACGTTTCTACCCTCGTACACGTCCAAGGGTGAGGAAAACGAGATTACCTACGGTCATAAGCTGGTGAGAGAGCAATTAGAAGACCTTGAGGACGGCAAGCCCGGACTTGTGATCTGGAACCACTGCCAACACACCTGGAACGGACTGAGTAAGTATATACGCAAGCATGAAACCACGAAGGGCGCAGAGGATAAAGCGGCGGGCGAGGGTAAAATTGTAGACAAGTTCCGTGACCTACCGGATACGGTCAGATATTTGATTTGTGATACCCGCATTGTAAAGGTTGACAGGGGTAAACCAACGGAATGGGAGCGGCAGGAGCAGATAGTTAGGGGGAAGATACCGCCAAAGAAGCGCAGGCCGGGGGATATGGACATTGGCGGGAAGTATTACGCAAAGAAAGGTCTGTAGCATGGACAATAAAGAGATCAAAAACCGATGGGAAGAAGTTAGGGAGAAGATTTCCAGCTCCTCGCTACTGACCAAAGAATACTATTCCCAGATAGAATGCAGAGAAGCATTAAATGAAAACTTCCAATATGACGCTCATAAACAGAGGCCTTAATACTACCATAACTGATTGATATGACCCAATTACTAACACCAAAAGAAGTCTCTAAGCAGTTGAAGATTAATTATAACCGGGTGTTGGAATTAATACACTTGGGTGATTTGAATGCTTATAAAATCGGACGGGATTTTAGAATTACCGAAGGGGATTTGTTCGATTTCTTGCAGAAAAACAAATACAGGTCTTTTTGGAAATGAAAGATTAATGTGTAATTATAGTTATGCCACATTAATTATTAAGGTATATTAGGTGTAGTTATGGGAAAACGAGGCAGACCAAAGGTAGAAGATTCATCCACCGCAGCTGTTCGGATGCCGATAAGACTTTGGGGTTTATTATCCAAAGCTGCTAAACACTACCGAACACGAAATGAGCTAATCGTTAGGTTGGTTGAGAATCACCTTGTTGAAAAGGGTTTGCTGAAAGATTCCGAAAGGAAATTTCCCATAAATCATGAAAACCTCAAAAAAACAAGGAGAAAGACCTAAATGTCAACTCTTTACAAAAAGAAAAACAGCCCCTACTGGTATTGGGCGGCAGTTTTTCAAGGTAGAAGGGTTGCACAATCGACAAAAATGACTAGCAAAAAGCTGGCTAAAAAGGTGAAAGAACATTGGGACCTAAACCTGATTCTGGAAAATCTTGAGTTCCTGGGCCTTTCAAATCACCCCTCGACGCTAATCTCTGACTTTATTAACCAATATCTCGTCTTTATTGGTAATCGCAAATCAGAGAAGTCCTTACTGACAGCAAAGGGTGTGTTAAATAGGTTCAAGGAATATCTGATTTCTCAAAACATAAAACGGGTTGATGAGATCAATGTTAAGTTCATAAATGGATATATTGATTCCCTCACAAGAACAGTTAAGGAAAAAGAGATTACTGTAGCACCAAAGACGAAAAAGAATCACTTACAGGAAATATCTCTCCTGCTGGATCAAGCAGTTAATGAGGAAGTCATACAATCCAATCCGGCGAAAAGAGCAATTCTGCCGAAAATGACAAAAAAGGACAGGCATAGATTGCTTGAACCTGCGGACCTTAAAATCATCTTTGATGGTGCTGGCAGTTGGTCATTGTACTATGCATTTCTGTATCATACTGGCCTCCGGGCAGGTGATGTAGCCTTGCTGACTTATGGAGACTTTGATTTCAAGAAAAAAGCTATTACCAGCTTCATTCGGAAATCAAGACGGATTCATGAGTTCCCCATTGCCGAAGTGCTGGTTAAACAGCTAATTAAAGGCAATAGCAAGGACACTCCGCTGTTCCCCGAGCTAAATGCTGAAACTGAGCGTAAACTGAATGATAACTTAAGCAAACCTCGCAAATACATGCAGGCTTTGCTAAAATCACAGGGCAGGCCATCGGCCACTCTGCACAGTTTTCGCCACACGTTCAACAATAGCTTACGGGACTTGGGATTGGCAATTGAAGACAGGCAAGTTTTATTGGCACACGCTTCCAGCGATGCTAATAAAATTTACACACACCCCAACTTCGAATTGGCCAGCCAGTTCGTAAACAAGTTACCTACCTTTATTTCAAAGGAAAGTAATTAGTGTAGTGCTACTGTAGCAGATTAAAGATGAATAAACGGTATCAGACTCAACCACCCTACAAAGTAAAAAACCCCAGTATCTCGTCGAGAAACCAGGGTTTATCTTGTGTAGCGGGGGAAGGATTCGAACCTTCGACCTTCGGGTTATGAGCCCGACGAGCTACCAGACTGCTCCACCCCGCGTCATGTATAATTCTTTTGTTAAAAAACGCCTAATCCTTCGGTAGGAGGCCGGCAAAATTATACTCTTTTTATATCGAAGACAAACGAATAATAAGGTATTATTGAATTGGTCAGTACTTTAATAAATGAGCGACGGATATCCGATTAATATATAATCTAAAAATGGTAAACAAAATATATATTGTTAACAATTGTGTCAATTATCTGTATTCAGTCCATGATAGTTTTAATCAGTATGTATCTTCGTAAAAGATTAGCGGATTAAAAAAGTGACTTCCCGGTTTAAACCAATGGGTTTTAAAGTGAAGTTGGGATCAATTCTTACAGCGGAGCACCGTGACTATTATACACAAAGCGGGTTTGAATTTCTATTGTGAGATTTGAATAGTATGGAGAATCGGGATTGAAGGAAATCGCGTAATTGGCCTAATCTCCTTTTTTATTTACTTTTTTTTTATTTAAGCCCATATTCCACCCATTGTTTATGGATAATCATTTAAATAATGGCGAAATAAAAATATTTGGCATCGATTAGATAGTGAATATCGTCAATAATGTCAATTTAAACCTTTTGCCGAGATAATGACTGATTTTGAAGTAAGGATTGAAGCATTTAATTGGGTAGGGGAGCAAATAAATAAATACGGTGAGGTTTTATCTAGAAAAATTTTACAGACTGGTTTTATTTATAAAAGTGAAAGAGTACCATTAGTAGCTCCTAATGGAATATTTACTCCAAGGATAATGGAGCTTCCACTCACCATCACTTCTATATCAAATGGCCAATATGACGATAGAGAGGAGAGTGGATTTATTCTTTATAAATATAGAGGGCACGATCCTTATCATAGAGATAATAATGGCTTGAGAAAAGTGATGGAAGATAATGTGCCACTAATCTATATAAGGGCGATATTGCCAAATAAATATTTATTGGAATGGCCGGCATTTATTGTTGGAGACATGATTGACGATTTGACATTTAAAGTATCATTTGATAAAATGCATTATTACTCGAGAGATTCTTTCAGTATTTCTGAAAGTTCAAATCCAAGAAGAGAATATATCACCTCTACAGTTCAAAGAAGGCTGCACCAAAGGAGTTTTCGTGAAAGGGTACTACACGCGTATAAAACGCAATGTTCGTTTTGTAGACTAAAACATAAAGAACTATTAGATGCAGCACATATTTATACCGGATAGTGAGCCAAATAGCCAACCAACTGTAGATAATGGAATTTCATTATGCAAAATACATCATGCTGCTTTCGACAATTTTTTTATTGGTATTACACCTGATTATAAGATTGTTGTGAGAGAAGATATTTTAGAAGAGATAAATGGACCTATGCTCCAACACGGTATAAAAGAATTACAAAATATATCAATCCAATTACCTAAAAATGAAAGTCATAAGCCAAATAAAGAATATTTAGATATTCGATATCAAAAATTCCTAGCATATTAAAATCAAACAAAAAGTATATTTACGCTCGACTTACAAAAACAAATGAGGCGTGGCTATGTCATAAAGATAGCTGTTTAATATAGATAATTATCCATTTTATAAATTTAAAGCATGAGGATAGGAGCTTTCAGTATTTTGCTGTCTTCCACAAAATTGGCTTGAATCATATGGTGTATATAATATACATTATATTAAAATATGGGATCATTCGATGAACCGAACGCAAATTTATATTACATACGAAGAAGAAAAATCATTAAAAAAAATATCCAAGTTAACGGGAAAGTCAAAAAGTGAACTGATCCGGAGCGCTATTGATCAGTATCTTGAAATGGAGACGAAAAGTGACTGGAAAAATAAGATCATGGACAGTGCCGGTATTTGGAAGGATAGAAAAGACCTACCTGATTTTGATGAGATCAGATCCAGTTTGGATCGGGTATGAGTGCTTATTTGATCGATACCAATATCTTTGTTGATTTTTTAAGAGGCCAGGAAAAAGCTGCGGGATTCGTTAAAGGATTGAAAAAACAGCCCATCATATCTGCCCTAACAGTCGCAGAATTATTCGCCGGTGTGAAAGGGAAAAAAGAGAATGTAGCGCTTCATAATTTAATTGATGCGTGTGAAGTGATTCCCGTAAACGAAGAGATTGCAGAAGAGGGTGGTATCATTAAAAACAAGTATCACAAAAGTCACCAGATCGGTTTGGCTGATGCCTTGATTGCCGCAACGGCCATAATATTTAAATTGGATTTAGTCACCTTAAATCAAAAGCATTTTCCAATGATCAATAAATTGGTCAAACCGTATTAGAGCGGGTAATCATGGATAATAATAAAATCTTGGCAAAAGATAATCCCAAATATATAATCGTGAAAATGGACCACTGAATTAATGAATTTCACGGTATAGTTATTATAAACGTGAAAAGTATATCATATAATCACTAATTTCACGTTATTGTTGTTATAATCGTGAAAAATAGGTAAATTTGATCCATGGCAAATGTATTAAATATCTATAAAAAAATTGATTTGTTGAGGGAACGCTATAACAAATCAGCCCGAAAAAAAGAGTCGCTACTCAATCTGATAAGTGAAGCAGAAGTGGCCGAACAAGTATATAATTCCAATGCAATTGAGAATAGTACACTTAGTTTGGATGAAACTGAAAAAATACTGCTGAAAATTGATTTGGATCGGTTTATCTCAGAGCGAGAATTATTTGAAGCTAAGAACCTGGCGCAGGTTGTTACCTATATAAATACAAAAGCAACCCAGGCGGAACTCAATCAGGATGGAATATTATTTCTTCACAAAATGCTTATTTCTAACATCCGTGACGAGATTGCAGGTAGATTTCGACAAGATAACGAATGGGTAAGAGTGGCCAATCATATTGCATGCGATCCAAATCAGATCATTGAAAAACTTGATGAAATGTTTATTAAGTATGCTTCTACACCGACAGAAAGTATTATTAAGCGAATTGCATTATTCCACTTGGCTTTTGAAAATATTCATCCATTTGTAGATGGCAATGGTAGAATCGGAAGAGTGTTGAATAATTATTTGCTTATTCGTGAAGGGTATGTGCCAATCAATATTAAATTCATTGAACGATCAGTGTATTATGATGCTTTTCGAGAATATGATGAAAAAAGAAAAAGTGCAATCATGGAAGAGATCGTTGGTAAAGCAATCACAAATAGTTATCACAAGCGGTTGGCTTATTTGGGCGAATCAGAAATAATAACCCTGAACGAATTCGCAAAACGAAATAATATATCTCATTCCAATTTGATAAATAAAGCTAAGCGCCAAACTATTGAAGCCTTCTCAGAAAAAGGAATTTGGAAAATAGGTATGTCCGCCCACTAATAAATAACTCCCCAATTACCTTACACTTCCATTTTATCTTTTAACTAATTTGTATGAATTAAAGGGTAACTTTGGTGCTTGGGAAGCAATCCATTAATCCCCATTTAAAGCGAAACAAAATGAAAGACTTCACTCACACCGGTCTGAATAAAGACATTCTTAAGGCCATAGCTGAATTGGGATTTGAAATACCCACACCGATCCAGGCCAAAGCAATCCCCCATTTAATGGCTTCTGCTCATGATCTGATTGCCACCGCACAAACCGGGACAGGTAAAACAGCTGCTTTTGGCTTGCCCTCTATCCATTTGACAAACGTCGAAGATCGTAACACACAGACACTGGTTCTGTGCCCCACTAGAGAATTATGTATACAAATCGCCAGGGATTTGACCCAATATTCAAAGTACATCAATGGGATAAATATATTAGCTGTGTATGGCGGTGCCAGCATCCAACCCCAAATCAAAGAATTAAAAAGGGGCGCGCAAATTGTCATCGGTACACCAGGGCGGACCAAAGATCTTATCAAGCGGAAAAAATTGAACATTAGCCATGTGGCTCGAGTGGTGCTGGACGAGGCGGATGAAATGCTCACCATGGGATTCAAGGAAGATCTTGAAATGATCCTGGCACAAACACCCCAAGAAAAGCAGACATTACTTTTCTCCGCAACGATGTCTAAGCGCGTGGTGGCCATTACGAAATCGTATATGCATGACCCCATGGAGATCGCTGCGGCCCGGGTCAATATTGCGGCTGAACATGTAAAACATATCTATTATATGGTGAATGCGAAGGATCGATATGAAGTCATAAAACGGGTGGCGGACATCAATCCTGATATTTATGGGATTGTTTTTTGCAGGACGCGCCGGGAAACAAAAGAGGTGGCTAATAAACTCATGCATGACGGCTATAATGCGGATACACTGCACGGTGATCTGTCCCAGGTGCAGCGTGATGAGGTAATGGGAAGGTTTCGGAAACGTCAGCTTCAGATTTTAGTTGCTACAGATGTAGCTGCCCGGGGGTTGGATGTGAATGATTTGTCTCATATCATCAACTATAATCTTCCCGATGATGATGAAATATATGTCCACCGCAGCGGTCGGACCGGCAGGGCAGGGAAGAAAGGTATTTCGATTGCCATTGTTCATTCGCGTGAAATGCGAAAAGTTCGGGATATCGAACGAGCATCCAATATTACATTCACCCGTGAAGCGGTTCCCAGTGGATTGGATATTTGCCAAAAACGTCTTTACACCCTAATCGATAAAGTTGAAAATGTTGAAGTGGATGAAAAGCAGATTAGCCAATTTTTACCCGATATTTATAAAAAACTGGAGTATCTCGAACGGGATGAATTGATTAAACATTTTGTATCCACAGAATTCAACCGCTATTTGTCTTATTATAGAAATGCCCGGGATATCAATATTGCTGGAGATGGGAGAAGAGATAAAAAAGGCAGACGAGAGAAACGCAGCAGGGAAGACCGCCGAAATACACCATTCGCCGGATTTTATATCAATGTTGGGTTCAAAAATAAGATTAACCCAGGGAGGTTGATCGGATTGATCAATGAATGTTTACGGTCCGGTGATGCGGCTATCGGCAATATAGAAGTGATGAAGTCATTTTCTTTTTTTGAGGTTGAAAAAGAATGGGAATCGAAGTTAATCGATGGAATCAAAGGAAAGAAATTTGATGGAATATCCCTATTACTCGAAGGAGATAAAGGAAATCCAAAAGGTGGTGGGTCAAGAGGTCGGTCGAATCATCGTGGAAACAATGTGGGTCGTGCAAAAGGCAGAAAAAACCGAAATGAGGGCGGCCGACCAAGAAGAAGACGGTAGATTTTACCGCTATGGTGGACCTGTGTATCCGCCAAAAATAATTAACTGTAGGGACTATTCATGCATAGCCCCTACAAATAGTTAACCATCCCGATCATAAACGTTTTTTATTATACATTGCTCAAAGATTCATATTTAGATTGAAGAATGAAAAATAGTCTTTCAGGCATTTTTTTACTTTTCGTTTTCGGGTGCAGCATGGGTAAGATACCAAAACCGGATTCTTCTCATATTGCACCGGCGGAGGCCAACTATCGTAAATATTTTTTATCGAATCGAGACAAGTTGGACCCCATAGAGGGCATCTGGACAGAATATGTTGTCGGTACACTTTATGAGGATGGGAAGGTTATACAAAGAAAGGAAGTTCCCAATCGAGCCCGATGGATCGTGAGTAAAAAAGGAAGCGTATATACGATCCTAAATGAATATGGTGAGCAGAATAAATATGTAGCCTCGTTCAAACCGGGAAGGAATGACAGCACCTTTACATTTGATTGCTATTTTATCCGAACAAAAGATCATATTATAACTCGAGCAACTTTGGTGCAAGGTAATCGGATCGAAATGGATTATGATGCGCCAAAAGGTGTGTTAGAGGAAAATTACCTAGAATTTATTGGGACGGAAATGAACCACGATCCTGATAAAACCATTGTTTTGCATTGGCGATTCAATTGGCTAAAAACATTTCCGGTGGATTCAAACTAATTGACATAAAAGTCATTCCCTACTATGATCGAAACCACCCTTCTCATCATTGCCGCTTTTTTAACTGCTACGCTCTCAGCCATCATTGGCATGGGCGGTGGCGTGACCCTATTGGGTATCATGGCCATTCTCATCCCGGAAGGATATATGGTGGTGGCCCTTCATGGTGTAATCCAATTGGTGAGTAATGTGACCCGTACCACCGTTTATCGAGAGCATATCCATAAACCCATATTTCAGCAATTCCTCACAGGATTGATCCCGGGGTTACTACTTTCTGCAGGCGTGATTTACGGCTTGATCCGGTTTTATGATGTAGGGTCCGCTGCCGAGATTAAGATTGATTTTCTCAAACCACTCATCGGTATATACATCCTCTGGTTTCTTTACTTACGGAAAAAAGGAAAATCCGTGTCCAAAATGGCCTTTCTTTGGATGGGAGGATTCAGTGGTTTGGTCACCGTTTTTATCGGTGCAGCAGGACCATTAATCGCCCCCTTTTTCTTCGATAAAAAATTAACAAAAGAAAACGTCATCGCCACCAAGGCCGCTTGCCAATCAGTAGGGCATTTGGGGAAACTGCCTATTTTCATTTTTCTATTTGATGTGAATTACATAGCGGAATGGACTGTATTATTACCCTTGGTATTAGCGGTGTTCATCGGCACTAAATTTGGTAAGAAGATGTTGGGTAAACTGCCCGAATCCACCTTTCGGATACTCTTTAAAGCTGCGCTCACTTTGATCGCCATTCGCCTGGTTGCTGTTGAGCTTTATCACTTGATATGAAAATTACCGTCACTGCGGGGCCGACATTTTCGGTTCATGAACCGCATTTAACTTTTGCATTAAACTGATTTGGATGGGCTAATTATTCGAAAAGGCTGCGGAACCATTAAAAACATCTATAGCTGTGACTATTTAAATTCATATTTCCATATAAATGACCGAAATTCCCGGGCTGATTTCGACCCAATTATTCCGAACATAAAACATTATTTCCTGACCCCTCCGGGTTCCCTCGACATCGGGGGAAAATAAAGAGTGGTCCAAGATATTAAAAAGTACACTAAAAAATGAGAAAAAATAATTTCCGCAATATTGCTATCATCGCCCACGTGGACCACGGTAAAACAACACTAGTGGATGGACTCCTGAAACAATCAGGTACATTTAAGGCCCATCAAGAAGTGGAAGACCGTATCATGGATTCTATGGACCTTGAGAAGGAGCGGGGTATCACCATCACCGCTAAGAATACGGCTGTTCATTATGAAGATGTAAAGATCAATATTATGGATACGCCCGGACATGCCGATTTCGGCGGCGAAGTGGAGCGGAGTCTGAATTTGGTTGATGGCGCATTACTCCTAGTGGATGCGAGTGAAGGGCCTTTGCCCCAAACACGGTTTGTGCTAAAAAAAACCTTAGATAAACACCTGCCGGTGATCCTGGTAATTAATAAAATTGACCGTGCCGATGCCCGAATCGATGAAGTGATCAATGAGGTATATGATCTGTTCATTGACTTGGACGCAACCGAAGATCAAATAGAATTTCCGATTCTCTACACTAACGCTAAGGATGGCATTGGCCACGTCAAATTAGGTGATGATTCCACCGACCTCACGCCACTGTTTAACACTATCCTTGAATATATTGAAGGTCCCGTAGCAGACGATGATTATACACCTCAGTTTTTGGTGACTAATTTGGATTATGATCCATACGTCGGCCAAGTAGCCATCGGCCGCTTGAATAACGGAACACTGGAAATGAATAAATCCTACGCTCTCTGCGGTGCTGATGGAATCAAAAATGGACAAAAATTTTCAGCATTATACACCTTTAATGGTCTGCAGAAAATTCAGGTAGATCAACTGGAGGCCGGTGATATTATCGCCATCGCAGGAATTGATGGTGTGACTATAGGTGACACTATTTCTGCCAATGAAGCACCGGAACCTTTGCCCCGCATCATAATTGATGAACCGACCGTATCCATGCTTTTTTATGTGAATAATGGTCCATTCGCCGGCAAGGAAGGAAAATACCTCACATCCCGAAATATCGGCGAGCGGTTGAATAAAGAAGTCTTAGGGAATGTGTCTCTGCAAGTTCATAAAACAGACCGGACGGATGTATTTGAAGTCCGCGGTCGGGGTGAACTGCAGATGGCTATTTTGATCGAAACCATGCGTCGGGAAGGGTATGAATTTATGGTATCCAAGCCGCGAGTGTTAACCCATGAGGAGAATGGCAAGGTGATGGAGCCTATGGAAAAAGTGTTCCTCGATATTCCAGATGATAAAGTGGGCGTTATTACAGAAAAATTGTCTGCTCGAAAAGGGAGAATGACCAATTTAGTCAACCATGGTCACGGTCGTGTATCCATGGAATTTGCGATTCCATCCAGAGGGTTGATCGGTTTTCGCAGTCAATTTCTTACCGATACCCAAGGTGCCGGCATCATGAATAAACTGTTTGACGGTTTTGCACCGTGGTTTGGGCCAATTCCCCAGCGGATTAGTGGTGCCATGGTTGCCGATCGGAAAGGATCTGTTACCACATATGCGTGTTTGGGGATGGTAGATCGTGGAGAGTTATTTATCAAGGTGGGTACAGAAGTGTACGATGGGATGATCATTGGAGAACGGAACAGGACGGAAGATTTGACGGTAAATATTACACGTGAAAAGAAACTGACTAATATGCGGGCAGCCTCATCAGATACGACAGTTGTTTTACGTCCGCCGAAGCAATTATCGTTGGATCAATCAATTGAATTTATTGCTGAAGATGAATTAGTGGAAGTGACGCCTCTATCCATCCGGTTGCGCAAAATGGAACTGGATCCGAACAAACGGTTGGCCGCTCACCGCAAAGCCAAGCATGCGAATTAATTAAAATTCCCCTATAGATAGAGGAAGGCTTTTAGCCGCTTAACTGTAGGCGGGCTGGGGTGCCCATTCACGTCAGTTGGTCGGGGAAAATGGAAGGTCATTCACGGGGAGATTATTAATTGGAACCTGCCAATCGAAACCCATTATCTACATTCTAACTGCCATAAGGAGCATAGGCATACAGATGCCGCCCGCTTTGGACAAAAACTTTCCCCGCCCCCGTGGATACTTTATAGACCCATGATTTATCAGGGCTGCGCAGCTTATAGACAATTTCACCGGTTTCCGCTTTTAAAATGAAAAGATATCCTGAGTGAGGATGGTAAATGTAGCCATCAAAATAGGCAATGGAATTATTTTCGTCATCACCCCCTGTGAGACGGGTACTCCATACCATTTCGCCGTTGTACTTGTTTATGGCATATAGATCCAGACTGGAATTGCTGAAAAGTAGGTTGCCTTCCAACAATAAGCCATGACAAGGGAAAGATCCATGGGTCCACAACTCCTTTCCTGTCTCTAGATCAAGGGCCACCACTACGCTGTTAGGATGACCATAAACGGTACCGCAATAAAGAATACCGTTTTCTATAACAGTCTTTACTTGAAAAAATCCACCGAATTTTGTATCATATGACCATAGGGAGTCACCGTTCGCTGAATTGAAACAGGTGATCCTACCAACTCCATTGCTACCTTGGTGCCACCCTTGTCCAGTAAATAATTTATTATTCCGATAGGTAATCGACCATGCAGTTCCTCTTATTCTTTTTTTATAGTTTATTGAACCATCATTATTGAAAGACCAATACCAATTCATAGTGTCATTGAAGGCCGGTAAGATATATGAATGATCACTAATAGCAGTGAACCGGGTAACAAAATCTCCGTCATTAAATTTGTAGTTCCATAGTTCTTTTCCGGTATGAATATCCCAAGTCATGATTCCTACCCTATCTTGCCAACCATATAACGAATTATCATTGAAAAGAATATTCCTCATGCTAGCACTATTATTTTCGGCTACTTTCGTTTTCCATTTTAATTTTCCTGTTTCCTGATATAGGCAACTTATGTTCTCATCTCCTGCCATAATAATTAAGCTATCATGGATAACTTCAGGGGCTGAATGAGGACCATAACCTTTAAAGTCATAGGGATACTCCCAGAGGAGCCGTAGGGGCTCCTCTGGATTTCCTTTTCCATTATTTTGAAATTCACAACTATATAAAATAATTATGAATGATAATAACAGTATAAACACTCTCACTATTAAAGTCCTAAACCAAACAAATTGCGCATCCATATTTCATTCCGCTTCAATAGTGTCAAAATTTCGGCCCCCGGTTTTCCCGTATCTTCGCCTTTATAGATGCGGGTATAACGTACCATTTCACTGTGGTTCCAACGGCTTTGATCAAAGATATTTCTCACATAGAAACTGAGCGTGTCTCCGACTTGAGATGATTGCTTCCTCAATATTCTAAAACGACGGGGTTGTTGTAAAAACGATAAATAATCAACCGAAGAAAGTAATGCTGAGGTGAAATGGATTTGATTACTCTCTTCCAGATGGAGCGGCATAAGACCGGGGTTCAGTCTTTCAGAATCAGGATAGATGCGACTTCGATTGTGTGACTGTCCGAGGATTACCGACGAAAATACCTGGATAGATAAAACTATTAATGGTTCAAAATAGCTTTGGTTAGTTATCCCAACCTTATACCTCATTGTTAAAATTTATTAAGAAATAAATGACTTAAATTAGAGTGAGAATTCTACTGCGATGAATAGTTGATTGTCAAGAAAATTTTATTAATTAATCCGCCGATAGAGGTATTTTTTGGCGTGTAATAATTTGTCTATTCTCGGTAATAATCTTATGAAAACGCTCTAAACTATCAATCAATTCACTCATATAAATCCTCTCGAAAGGCAGGACATTTTATTTTCTGTCTAATACCATCTTGACCTAAGTTCTCGCCACATTTTAAAGGAGTGTACATGCGTAAAGGTCTAATTAGTATTTTATTTGCCATTTCCATCTTGTCCGCAGACGGACTCAAATCGCCGGCTGAATTTCTCGGTTATGATTTGGGTGATCATTTTACCTATCACTACCGCGTTGTTTCATATTATGAGCATGTGGCGAAATCCGTACCTAACGTAAAAATTGAATATTATGGAAAGACCTATGAACAACGTCCCCTTATGGTGGCATTTGTATCAAGTTCTGAAAATATGGCTAACCTGGAGCAGATTCGCACGGATAACTTGAAACGGGCGGGGATACTTAAGGGTAGGCCCAGTGATAAAAAGGTTGGGATTGTGTGGCTCAGTTATAACGTCCATGGTAATGAGGCGAACTCCACTGAAGCGGCTATGAAGACCCTCCACGCATTGGCTGATCTTTCGAACAGAGATGTACAAAAATGGTTGGAAAATACAGTGGTGGTTTTAGACCCTTGCATCAATCCGGATGGGCGGGATCGGTATGCCCATTGGTTTCGTATGACCGGAAACCGTTGGCCGGATGCTGATCCGCTGGCGAAAGAACATATGGAGCCATGGCCGGGAGGACGGACAAATCATTATTATTTTGACTTGAACCGGGACTGGGCTTGGCAGACCCAAACAGAATCGGAATTGCGAATTGAGTTATATAATCAGTGGCTGCCCCATGTCCATGTGGACTTTCATGAACAAGGTGTAAATAGCCCATACTATTTTGCCCCGGCTGCAGAACCATTCCATGAATATATTACTGATTGGCAGCGAGAACTACAGACCATGATTGGTAAAAATCATGCCAAATATTTTGACAAGAATAACTGGCTCTATTTCACCAAAGAAATTTTCGACCTCTTATATCCGAGTTATGGTGATACTTATCCTACCTATAATGGCGCCATCGGTATGACGTATGAGCAGGCCGGTCACAGCCGCGGCGGGTTGGCCGTTGAGACTGAAGATGGGGATACACTTTCGCTATTGGATCGTCTGACCCATCATTACACCACGGGATTATCCACGGTTGAAGTTGCGTCAAAAAATGTCGATCGAATGTTAGATGAGTTCGCCGATTTCTTCTCTGAAGGATTGAAAGATCCAAAGGGTGAGTACAGCTCTTATATCATTTCTAAATCCAACCATATTGATAAACTGAATGATCTAAAAACCTGGCTCGATAAAAATGGTATTTTGTACCGAACATCGAACGCCAAGAAGTCTTATAAGGGATTTAACTACCTAACCGGTCAGACAGAACAAGTTAAATCAAATGTCGGTGATTTAATCATTTCAGCCCGGCAGCCAAAATCCGTGTTGGTGCAGGTCTTGTTTGAACCGAAAACAACCTTAAGCGACACGCTCACTTATGATCTTACAGCTTGGGCGTTACCCTATGTATATGGGATGGAAGCCTATGCCGTAAAAAGTGAGGTCAAATCCTCTACGGCCAAACGGTTCATCTCAAAGATGGAAAAACCGTCTGGCACTCCCTATGCATATATCCTGCCATGGAAAGGAATTTGGGATCTCAAATTCTTGGCAACTCTTTTCAAAAATAATGTTGTGGCCCGCGCTTCAAAAGAACCATTCGAATTAAATGGCAAATCATTTGATCGGGGAACATTGATTATCACCCGCAAAGGGAATGAAAAACTAGGAAAGAAATTTGATAAAATTGTCCGCCAAGCCGCCAAGGATTTTAACCGTCCATTAACAACTGCATCGACGGGATTTGTCTCGAAAGGGAAAGATTTCGGATCATCTTCAATGAAGGTGGTTAAAGCACCCAAAATTGGGTTGGTGGCCGGGGACGGTGTTGGGAGTTATC
>Ga0114933_10001183_pt1 | contig 29475 bp, 29 predicted proteins | sample 4SBtaG_FD_89691 | JGI IMG/M metagenome (GOLD analysis project Ga0114933, IMG submission 89691) | Deep subsurface microbial communities from Kolumbo volcano to uncover new lineages of life (NeLLi) - 4SBTROV12_W25 metaG | ecosystem: Environmental > Aquatic > Marine > Volcanic | place: Kolumbo... | reverse complement strand
GATTCGGCGGGCGCAATTGCCTATAATGCATTAGCGCTGGAAGTTGTCGAGAGACTTGATTTGAAGCTGTAGAAAAGAGAGGGATGGTGTTATATGAGTGGTTCACCTCGCCTGGGAAGAGGGTTGGACGCATTGTTTCAAGGCTCTCCTCAAAAGAAAGATACTTGGGTGGCAGAGGGTGAGAGTAATTTAATCCAGATTTCTCGGATTATGCCCGATCCTGAGCAGCCTAGGAAGCATTTTGATGGGGCAGAGCTGGAGACTTTGAAACAGTCGATAGAGATCCATGGTGTTTTGCAGCCTATTTTGGTCACGAGGTCTCATTTAGATAATTCGCAATTTCTTATTATTGCGGGCGAACGTCGATGGAGGGCAGCGCGTGCTGCTGGTCTAGACAGTATCCCCTGCGTAGTGCGTGAGATGGAAGATAGTAATCATTTGATGCTGGCGTTAGTAGAGAATTTGCAACGTGCCGACTTGAACACGCTTGAAGAGGCTCAGGCGTTTAGACAACTTCAAGAGAAATTTGGTCTGACTCAGCAAGAGATTGGCGATCGATTGGGTCGCTCGAGGAGCGCGGTAGCAAATGTTTTGCGCCTTCTGGATCTTTCTGTCGGTGCTCAGCGATATTTGGGAGATGGATCTATTTCATCTGGCCACGCCAGAACTTTACTTCAGGTTAGTGATGAGTCCGAACAGGTACGACTGTGTGAGTTAATCATATCTGGGCGTCTGAGCGTCAGAGATCTTGAGAAATTACTGGCTCAGAGTGAAGCTAAGCGGGTCAGGAAGTCAGTAGCTAAGAATTCAGAGATTGCCGGGCTCGAGGAAAGTGTACAACAGGCATTGGGCACAAAAGTCAGGCTGCGTCGCAATTCAAAAGGTGCAGGCGCGCTGACTATTTATTTTTATTCTGATGAAGAGCTTACTGGCATCCTTGACGGCATGCTTGGTGAAAATCAGTTGTAATTATCGTGTTATACCGATCGCTTTAGGAGATGATAAGAATGGAAGTGACTGTTTATTCAAGTGGTGTAGAGGAAAGATTGTCAGAATTGGGGATCGCGTTACCTGACATAGCCAGGCCACTAGCCTTATATGAACCTGTTAGGCGCTCAGGTTATCATTTGTATGTATCTGGGCAGGTGGCAATGAGTGCGGGCTCTCTTATACACCCTGGGGCGGTTGGAGAGAGTGTTGCTGTTGAGTCTGCGATTGAAGCAGCTCGGGTATGTACGATTAATGGCTTGGCAGCCGTGAAACAATTTATTGGTGGATTAGACGGAATTAGGCTCGTAAAGTTGTCGGGGTACGTCGCCTCGGCTTCTGATTTTCATCAACAGCCTAAGGTTATAGATGGGGCAAGTCAGTTATTAATCGATGTATTTGGAGCTGACGTGGGCATGGGTGCTAGGGCCGCTGTTGGGGTGTCTGCCTTACCTCTAGGTTCTTCGGTGGAAGTTGAGCTAGTGTTCGAGCTGGATCCAGCTGTTTATAGTTGAGAATTGAATTATGGTTTTCAGTAGACTGATTGTGAATTGAGGCTAGTATGTCGCGTATCGATTTTGTGACTGGAGCTCCAGAAAAGTATGCTCATCTAGTTGATGATTTGATTCAAGTTAGGACAGAGTTAAGAGCAGGTGTAAACTCGTTTTCTGAAGCCGAGATGCGGCTAGCGAGATCCGACGATATCTGGTCTGCGAAGCGAACTCTGGCCCATATTGGCGTTTATGTTCATTTAAATGGAGTGTTTATCCATCGTATGGCAACTATGACTGATCCACAAAGATTAGGTGTGGATGAGGATCAAGAAATCCAGACACTTGGATTTATGAGCGGGTCAAGTGTGCAACTATTGGACTATATAGATCAAGAGATAGAACAGACCGTTGAGTTATTGGCCCACACCCCTGATGCGGCTTGGGGTCGGCGAGGAATTGTCGATGGCAATAGTTATTCGCTTAGGCAGAGGGTCGCAGCTCATGCCGATCATATTCGCGAGCATACAACTCAAATTATTGCCAACAACTGATTAATTAGTTTGCCTCAATAGGTAGGTGTTCTAGGTGGGACCATTCCGCCCACGACCCGTCATAATTTTTTGTGTTTGCCCAGCCTAAAATCTCGGACATGACGAACCACGATACTGCAGATCTAATACCTCCCCCACAGTATGGATAGACTGGCGTATTTCCATCGACTCCAGAGTCGGTGTATAGAGCCACCAGTTGTTCGGTATCAAGCAATTGTCCGTCGATATCCAATAAATCTTCCCAGTTCAAGTGTGTAGCTCCGGGGATTCTGCCGTACCTTGCAGCAGGATGCTGGCCAGGGAGACCTCGGTATTCTTCACTTGATCGGCAGTCGAGGATCAGACCGGGCTTTTGATTTTCACTGACAGCCAGAATACTTTCCTGATCTATTATGATGTTCTGGTTTGCTGGTTGTACTTCACATGACACTTCAGATGGGTTGCTCTCGGATGTGGTTGTAGCTAATCCATTTTTCTCCATCGCAAGGACCGAACTTGCAGCAACGAATACGTTTTCGACACCAAAATATTTGAGTACCCAATACGCTCGATAGGGCCATGGGGATATGTCTCTTGCCATACAAATTATGTTCTGCGAACCGTTTTTACCCAAGATACCCATTTTGCCAAGAGTAGACTCAATCTGATTTTTCTCTGGAACGAGTGCTCGGATTCCGTTTCGTTCAGTGGTAAAGTCACCGTAGCCATCTGCCCAAACGGCGTTGAGTAGGTGCCCTTGTTGAAATTCAGTTTTTTCGGCTCCAATGTGAAGAAAAACAGTGTCAGAATCGTTAAGATTATCCATAATCCAGTTGGTAGATTTAATCATTATCTAGCTCCCAATAAAATACCTAGTCGGTGCGTGGGCTTTGGTTTTCCGGATTACGTCGTCTGCCGCCACGCTTTCCACGCCGTCGATTTTTAGTTTGAGGTGAATTTTTTTCCTCGGATGCTGGTGTTTCTGCTTTGCTACCCGCTGGTCTTCTACGTGCAATCTGATTGCTACTACTCTTGTTGGAAGTAGCCCCTCGGCGCGATTTATTTTTACTTCGGTCTCTTTTGTTCTTGTCCGGTCTTTTGAGGTTGGGATCGGCATCCTTCTCGATAGGCGTGTCTACAGGCGTTAGCACAGCCAATAAATTTTTCTGCCGCTCTTCATCTTCTAGTCGAACAGCTGCTTCGACCTCACTATCGAGTTCAATTGGTCTCACCGTAGTGCCCATTTGTGAGCGTAATTCATCTGCGGATATTTGAATAATTTCGCCAGTATCTTTGAAAAGAAGTCTTACCGTTTCGCTTAGATAGTTAATTGAGAGAACCTTCGCTTTACCTGCGGGGGTACTGATGGTCTTCCCAATTTTAGGAAGCGTACCAGCAATTTCTCGATACGCGTCTACTTCAAAGGTTAGGCAGCAAAGTAATCGTCCGCATACTCCAGATATCTTTGACGGATTTGGAGCAAGTCCCTGATCCTTAGCGAGTTTGATTGAAATAGACGGGAAGGTGGTCATCCAAGATGAGCAGCACAGTTCCCTACCACAGACGCCGAAGCCGCCGGTCTCTTTTGCTCTATCTCGGTCACCAATTTTCGATAAGTTAATGGATTCAGAGTAATTTTCGGAGAGAATCTTGAGTAAGTCATTTTCGCTCCGGTGTTGTTGATCAGGCGCGGTATATTTGATATCAAGGTAATTTCCCGCAAGATCATAATGGAGACTCGCGACACGTATTTTTGAGTTTATACGTGCCGCATATGCTTGTGTGTGGATGATTTCTTCCTTTGCTTTGTCTTTCGCCCGATGTTCAAGTGAGATATCGTCCTCTGTTGCCAGGCGCTCAATGACCCGGATAGGGCCGCTTGTGGTTCCAGCCATGATTTGATCAGGCGTGAGAACCACTCTACCTACGTGTTCGCCGCGATTAGTGCTGATTATCACGTAGTCACCGATTTTGATGTCTATTTCTCCGGGGCTACAATATATGAGTTCCGCTGCAGTAGACAGGCGGACACCTGCTATTTTTTCCATAATTTTTCCAGTCAGTATGCAAATAGTCTATAAGTTATAGATTATCGTTATTTAATGGTCAGGCTTGTATTCTAATGACTGTTGGAGAGTTGTGGTATATCCACCATCATCATGTCTAGTGCAAGTCGTGCGTTTACATTTACCTGAAGATTATTTTCAGCTTGCTCAAGTGCCGTAAGTGCCCTGAGTGCAATTTGCGAGGTGAGTTTTGAATCCAACGTGTGGTGGAAAATAGAATGTTCTATAGAGACAACATTAGTGGCTATCTGGAGTGCTTCGCGCCACCAAGCCTTCCAAATGTTTAGTGTTTCAAGCACCACTTCGCGTTCGTTCCGCCAAGCTTTACCAAGTCTTTCACTATATTCCATCCGTTCTTGACTTCCGGCACGAGCGAGCCTTTCTATATCTTCTAGTATTGAGTTGAGGGTTATTTCATAGGCCGGATCGGTTAGTTGGGTGTATGCACGTCCATAGCGTCCCTTGGCGATTGTCGCGTATTTTTCGGCAGATTGAATATCCTCAGTCAAATTGGACTTTAATATCGCATCCGTTAACAAATCTCTGGACATTGCCGGTATTTTGACCAGCTGGCAACGTGATTTTATGGTGAGGTTAAGATTATCTGGATTAGCTGAAAGCAAGAGTATTGTGGTGTTAGGAGGGGGTTCTTCGAGCTGTTTGAGTAAAGCGTCCTGCCCATTCGGCGCAACCTCATCTATAGAATCAATGATGAATATTTTATGAGTTCCGTTAAAAGATTTAATACTCATGTCTTTGTTCATACTTCGGATCTGGCAGACACCGATAGATCGGGTTGGGTGAATTCCGCAGCCACCTTTACACTCTCCACCGATTCGAACCCACTGCACATCACCAAATTCTTCTTTTTGAATTGCGTCGTAAACTGAATAGGAGTTATTTTGTTTGCCATTTGGTGCAAGAAGCGTTTGGGCAAATTGAGTTGCCAGCGTTCTCTTACCAACAGCTTCAGGCCCAGTGATGAGATAGCTCCGGTTAAAATTGTTATTTTTAATATCTTGTTCTAAAAGTGTGATTGCTTCCTCAGCTCCATACATGGCCCAATTAGTTGTTTCCCGCTCGGGATCGATACTAGTTTGACTTGTAAACAACAAGATTTAGCTCCTACCTATTGTCAATGGGCGATATTAGCGGACCGAGTTGATTTGTGACATCTAGGTTTGTGAGGTCATCATAGGTTTCTCTTCGCCGTATCACGTAAGCTTTGCCGTCTTCGACCATAATAACGGCCGGTTTGAGAGAGAGATTGTAGTTAGACTCCATTGCCAACTGATATGCACCAGCGGCGGGAATAGCAATTAGTTCATCTCTTTTGAGGACGGGCAGTTTGACGTCTCGTGCGAGAACATCTCCGGATTCACAGAATTTTCCTGCAATAGTTACTGTCTCTTCGGCTGGATCGAATGGTCGCTCTGCAGCCATTACCTCATACTTTGAGCCATAGATGGCAGGACGGATATTATCAGACATACCACCGTCAACCGCCACATAAGTTCGAACACCAGGTATTTCTTTTCTCGACCCAATTGAGTAGAGAGCAACTCCAGCTCTAGCTACGAGAGATCTACCCGGTTCAATGATTAGTCGTGGAGGAGGAAATGACAGCTGATCAGCCTGCTCTGCAAGTGTGTCACAAATTGCATCGGCATATGCAGAGGGTTCAGGTGGATCGTCCGAGTTTGTATACGCGACCGCGAAGCCTCCTCCTGGAGAAAAATCAGATATGAGGATGCCTATGTCTAGAAGCTGCCGTACTAATTGTGCACCTACTTTTACGCCAGCTATGTATGGTTCCATTCCGAATATGGGACTTCCGAGGTGCATATGGATTCCCCGAAAATCTAAATGCTTTGCCTCACTAATTTGTATGCAAGCCTCATATGCCTCGTTATTTTCAATTGCCACGCCGAACTTAGAATCCACAAGTCCGGTAGTGGTGGCCGCATGAGTATGCGCATCAACACTGGGTGAAATTCGAAGCATTACTTTTGGAATTATTCCCATTTCTTCAGAAATAGACTCAAGCAAGTCTATTTCATCGGCACTATTTATAACGATCTGACCTAATTTATGTTTTAAGGCTTCTCGCAACTCATTCGCTGTTTTGTTATTCCCGTGGAATGCGGATTGAGAGACATCAACGCCTGCTTTTTGTAAAACAGCCATTTCACCTCCAGACACGACATCGAATGAAAGTCCTTCACCTGCTAGGAATTGAGCCATCGGAACATTGATCCATGCTTTTGACGCATAGTGAACTTCGACTCCATATGGCCACTTTGCATTGAAGGCCTTTATATACTCCGATGCTTGATTTCGTAATGTTTTCGCATCATATATATAGAGAGGGGTACCAAATTCATTTGCAAGATCTCTTGTTGAGCAATCGCCGATAGTCAAAGCGCCCTCGTTTGATGTCGAGCTACTAATAGGCAATATGTTTTTGAGTGGCAGATCGTGATCGGTAGTCATAAAACCTCAATTTGTTAATCAACTATAAAAAGGTGACGCCGATTATCCAGAGACTTGGATGTCCATGTCGCGGTGTTCTATCCCTGCGTCTAAATATATCTTGCCTCGTGCTTGGTAGCCTAATTTTTCGTAAAACCCTAACGCTTGCACTTGCGCTGAGAGAGTGAGTATTGAATACCCTCGGCTAACCGCGACTTGATGGCATTTGTTCATAATTAGTTTTCCGACACCAGTTTTTCGAGCATCGTATCTAACTGCCACTCGACCAATATGGAGGTCTGTTTCTTGAGAACTTGAAATAGCCGACCTATTCTCAACAAACATTCGGGCAGTACCAAGAACCTGATTATGTTCTTTTGCAATAATATGAATCACTTGATCATCGACGATTGATTGAAGCGTATCAAGATCGTCAATTTCTTCCTCTTCGGGTACGAGTTGCTCATCTATGAATACAGCGGATCTTAGATTTAGTATTGCGTCTAAATCTTCTTGGGTTTTGACTATTTCGATGAAAATTGACAATTTTAACAACCTGTATTCTATTCACTATAATAGGCGTGTGTAGCGGGGTAGGTATTAATTTGAATATTGACTGGTCTGATGTGTGTCATGAGGCGGAGGGTGAATTTGTTCGATATCTACAAATTGATTCATCAAATCCACCTGGACGCGAGGCGCCCGCTGCGCATTTTCTAGGTGCACTTCTTGAGAAAGAGGGAATTATTCCCGAGTACATTGCAATAAAGGATGGTCGCAAGGCTATTTTTGCGCGCTTGAAAGGGGCTGATGACAGCCGATCACTAATGTTAGCGTCGCATACTGATGTTGTTCCCGCCCGCAAAGAAGATTGGACGATGGATCCCTTTGGGGGTGAAATTATCGAAGGTAAGATATACGGACGTGGTGCCGTAGATATGAAAAGCGTCACAATTTTTCACCTTTTTTGCATGATTTTGATTAAGCGATTTAAGATACCGTTGCGTCGTGATTTAGTATTTCTCGCGGTACCTGATGAGGAAACTGGATCTCGATTTGGGATGAAATGGTTGGTTGATAATCGACCAGAACTTTTTGACTGTGATTTCAGTCTTAATGAAGGCGCATCTGGCCTCGAGTCATTTGCATCTATTCCGCTCGAGATATTTCAAGTAGCAGTTTCTGAGAAGCGAATGGCGCCTTTTAAGCTCACAGTGAAAGGTACTCCTGGGCATGGCAGCAAGCCAACGACTGACAACCCCATCGTCCACCTAGTGGAGGCGTGTGAAAGACTAATTCACTGGCAGAGAGATATTGATGTGTCAGAACAAAATATTTCACTAGTTCGAACACTGGCTGACAAAGGTTTAATTAATAGAGATTTTGATTTTAAGAAGCTAAGGGACCATGGGTTGATGTCTGCCGATATGGAGGCTGGTCTTACCAATACTATCAATCTAACTATTTTCAGCGGGGGCTTTAAATTTAATGTGATTCCAGGGAGCGCCGAGGCCCTTTTTGATTGTAGGCTGTTGCCAGACATGAATTTAGATGATTGGCGAGCGCAAGTTGAATCTCAAGTTAATGATGACAGGGTTGCGTTTTCCTATGCGTTAGATGAAATTCCTAATGAGCCTGAACCAGTAGTGTCTGAATGGGGTAACGAATTATCAATTGCGATTGAGAGCTCTGTCAAGGATTTTTTTGAGGATGCAGTCGTATCACAAACCACTTCTACTGTTGGTACAGATAATCGATTTTTAAGGACGCTCGGTATACCTTCGTACGGGTTTATACCTTGTCTTCTGTCGCAGGCCGAGTTAGATGGTTTTCATGCGAATGATGAATTTCTGACACAAGATAACTTCAAATTGGGTGTAGAACTCATGTGGAGTGTGGTAGCTAAAGTGGTGTGTTCACAGCAGCCATAGTTTTAAATTAACGGCCATGGGACGCATCTTTCGTAGAACATATCAGGCAAGATACCGTTTTCGATAAGATTTTCCAGTCTGGTTAGCATCGCCGAGACCTCTCTGTCTGAGAGGATTGAGAACACATGATGATCATTACTCGAGTCTTTAATCAGTGTATGGAGGTTTTCTAATTCGCTGCACCAGTCCGGCGGAATCTCTAATCCACTGTAGTCCCATATGACCGTCCGAAGTTTGCGCTCTGTGTGAAAGCTCAGGCCATTGTCGATTCCCCATATATTGTCTTGCTGATCTCGAAGTATATGTCCGGCTTTTCTGTCAGCGTTATTAATAATAATATCCAGAATCGCAAGTCTGAGAAAAGAATAATCCAGCTCCACTAACGGATTAGTTAGCTTAACTGAATTGCTTTTTTCATAGTTGATTTCACCTGATATACCAAGTGTCTCCTGAAGATAAAAATAATGCTCGTTTGGGTCGTGATTTATAAACAGTTGTATTGAGCCTATTCCGTGTGGTCCATCGGGCTTGATAATAGTCGATAGAATAATATTCCAATTCAGTAATCTTGATAGCTGATACGCAGCAACTTCACGTTGGTATAGATTGGGTGGAAAATCCCATAACGGCTGTTCTCCTTGTGCAGGCTTGTAAACAACTAAGCCTTCTTGAAATTCTGGATGTGTGAGAGTAGCGAGGAAAACGTAGTTAGATGCTCGACTGAATTGTCTCAAATCTTTGAATTCGGAATTCAACATGATTGTTTCGATGTTGTCATCATTCGGGCTCCACGGATTGACTATTTCGGTTAATAAGGTCATGTGAGTGGCGTAAGTCCTTCAGTCCTTTTTGGCTGACCCTGGGAATGTCAGTTCAAAGTCAGCTAAAACGTTAATTTGTATTTTAATGGGATCGTTTGTTGTATTAGGAGACCAAATCGTCACGGTGCCTGTGGCGTATGAACCTGGAAGCAACGTTGGATTAACTTCGATCCTAAGCGAATTCTCTTCGCACAGAGAGGAGTTACATTCGTAGTCAGAACCTATAGCTATGCCGGTAGGTGGCGAGAGTTGCAAAAAGCCAGAATCTGACTTAGCTCGCCAGGTAGATAGTCCCGTCCCAAAGTTTTTGACCGGAACATCTACCCACATCGTGGCAGCTGGATTATTTATGCGAATTGTTTGAGTTCGGTCAGATGCGGAGAAAACCGGATTCCCAATAATTATCTGAATTTGATCTTCCGTCGGTGAAGAGACTAGTTCAGCATGTGAGGGCTGTGGAGTAGTGAGGTCCATATTTGTATATGGAGCGAAGAAATTATTTGGTGCAAGTGCCGATCTTACCCGCGGATCATTGAGATCCGGAAGCGAGACGGGAATGGCACTCCAGAGCTTACTACCGTCCACTGAGGGAGGGTTTTTCATGCACCCCCAGACTAATTCTTGGTAGGGAAATTGGTTGTGACTTTGCGATCCATTGCATTGGTAGGGTGTTCGCGGCCACGCGAAGACAGGATCGAGTGGATGGTTGCTGCTTGAAGATCCTGCACCAGTAAATCCGTTATAGGCCCATGTTGCGTAATACCAATTTTCAATAATTTCTGGAGATGAATTTGTATCAGTTCCCACAATTGGAGCACTTTCTGGTGCATTATTCCATTTGGAACCGAGTATTTTTACCCCTCGAGCAATGTTGTAGGCAAAATGAGTGGCAGTCAATGCTTGTGTATCAGATGGCTGATTGTTTGCTCCAAGAGGGGTTGTCATCCCTGTTGTTACTTGCATTATTCCATGTCCACAGTCGAATGAGATGGTGGAATCACCGACTCCGCTCCACATAGTAGCCTTTGTTGCCATGGTCATTCTGGTTTCAATCCACGCTATTCCCTTGATGAGGGTGGCCGGAATATGGCCACCAGCAGTCGCACGATTATATCGATCTCCTTGCTCCAAACTATCAAGAGAAAATCGTGAGTCTGAGGGAAGCAATCTATTGGCAGAGGCTGCCTCAATTGCTGTTATGTATATTGCTCTATCTTCGGCACCTTCGTACGTTGCCGGTCTGTATGCTCCAAAAGCGCATGCATTTGTCTCGTCCATACGCCAGTGGGATAAAAATCCAAAAACAGAGCTGACAAAGATTAGCGATAAAACGAAAAAAAGACTAACGTGGATTCTGGTCATGAACTTCCTAGTCATTCGACCACCACCCAAAGACCGTTGCCTCAGACTCGCTTTCTAACAGTGTACGGGTTTCTAAACTACGATCGATAATAAGCAACGAACTAGTTCCCGGATACAACCCGGAAATTCCAGAATAATTTTTTATACTCACGAATCGGCCGCTGGCTGACCAAGAAATCGGGACATCAAACCCCTGTGCTGGTGGCGGTAATGTTGCGGAGGATGTTTCCGATAATAGTATTATTGCCCCAGATTGTTTTTTTGCATCAATTTGACCGATAGACAAAAGATCTGTGTTTGGTATCCACCGCGGGGAGAATTGTTCGCGACTGTCTGACGTATAAGTGAGCAAATTTTCATGGCTCAGGTCGTATATAGCAGTTTGATAGTTTATCCGCTCAAAGTTGTCCACGGCTACAAGATAGCTGAGCTGAGTTTTATCAGGGCTAAGTGAGAAATCTCTAGCAAATTCATTTGAAGCGCGAAATAATTTGAGAGTGTGACCTGAAATCCTACTAACTACCAGTATGTCGGTACCACTAGTTGTCAGTTTCGCGAAAAGAATATTATTGCTTGCGTCTTGACCCACGGGATATATGCCGCCAAATCGGTTGTCATCGTCTGGTGTGCCAAAGCTTTCGGAGAAGACAATTGTTTTGATTCTGCTTTTCAGATCAATAGTTATAAGTTCTTGTTGATTAATTTTTATGCGTTTATAAAGCAAAGTCTCCCCATTATCTAGCCATTGTGGCGGGTTTCTTGGGTCGGCATCTGTCGCTAGTGCCGTGCGGTGCCCGGTTGATAAATTAATGGTCCATAGTGTTCCGAGTTTGGTCGTCTCTTTGGATTTTGTTGGTATGGCGATATAGGCGATTTTATTTTTGAATACTCCGTTTGCGGGTGTAACGGAGTGTGAGGTAAATCTATCGATTTGAGTGAGAAGCCGTGGCTGGTTAGTCTTTCCTGGACTTGAGAGATATATCTCATCAAATTGTTCGTGAAAAACTGCATAAACAAGTGAGGGATTTTTGTTACTGGGCACGAATACATTTTTCAGATTAGACCCGATCAGAAGCAGAATAAGGATACCGAAGAGTGCAATTAAAAATAAAAGAATCACAAGAGGCTTGGAATGCAGTTTGTTATAAAAGCTTCGGTTGAGAGGCATATCAAGCAATTCCGTATGTCGTAATCATCGCACGGCCTTTTGAGGTTATCCTTAGTTCTTAATTGATTGCGTTAATATCCTTGATTTGTTGATTCCATTAGCGGAGCGTCCCTCGAATGTTACTTTACTACTACCTAGAATTGCTCATGAATTCACCAATAGCTTTTTTGGTTTTTGCGGGAGCTTTTGCCTGTTCGCTTTTAACCGCATTAATCTTGCACGAGGTGGCACATGGATTGGTAGCTCTGCTTCGAGGTGACCAAACCGCAATGTTGTTAGGCAGGTTAACGCTGAATCCCCGAGCTCATTGGGATCCGGTAGGAACCACGATGATGTTTATTCTTGGTTTCGGTTGGGCTAAACCAGTACCCGTTAATCCTTACAATTTATCGAGTCCCGTTAGAGATATGGCGTTAGTGGCGCTTGCTGGGCCGACTATGAATTTTGTGATTGCAATTTTAGCTGGATTGCCAATTCGCTTGGGGCTAGTGCCATTGATTCATCCATTTACGAGTCTAGGATACATGTCCTTAGGGTGGGAAAATTTAGCGGGTCTTTTTTTGGGAACTGTGATGTTACTGAATATTATTATCGGAGTTTTTAATTTGGTGCCAATACCACCTTTGGATGGGTCGAAAATTGTTCCATTATTTTTACCTAATGTTCTGCGGTCAGGATATGAGAAATTCTCATCTTATGGGATGTTTATACTGATTTTATTGATTCTGTTGCCTTGGTTCGGTCTTCCTGGGATAGGATCGTTTATTGGGCCAGTCATTTCTAACTTGGTCCCAATTTTTTCCGGCGTAAACACGGTAGTATTCTAGATGAATAGGGAATCGGATGGGGTTTAAAATATGACGGTAGTTGCTATTTTGGGAACTGGGCTTATTGGATGTTCAATTGGCCTAAATCTAAAAAAAATTTATAAAAGCGATAGCAAAAAGCCTGGCGATCTTGTTATTCGTGGCTTTGATAAGTATGGAGATGTCCTTAAGAAGGCAAAATCAGTTGGTGCAATAGATAAAATCACGTCGTCCCCAGCTGAAGCAATTGCAGACGCAGACCTCATTATTCTGGCAACCCCTATTTTGGCGATGAAACCACTTATCGAGGAAATGTCTACAAATATTTCGAGTAAATCAATTATTACTGATACCGGTTCTACTAAAGGTGAGATACACGGCTGGATGAACGAATACTTGCCCGATCACACGGGATTTGTTGGCAGTCATCCTATGGCTGGTAAGACCGACACAGGTCCAGATGCCGCATCGGAAGACTTGTTTACTGGGGGAAGATGGGTGGTTAGTCCGCGGGTGAACAGTAGTGAAGCAGCTATTGCTACAGTACAAAATTTGGCTAAGCAATGCGGGGCTACTGTGATGACGATGGACCCTGAAGAACATGACTCGTATGTCGCTGCAATTTCTCATTTACCTATGATGGCCGCCACGGCCTTATTTTCGGTTGTTCGGGCATCCGAAGCGTGGCCTGAGCTATCTTTGTTGGCTGCAGGAGGTTTTCGAGATACCACTCGTCTTGCAGCTTCAGATCGTGATATGTCTTATGACATCACCTCGACTAATGCCGCGAATATTGTTCATTGGATTAATCGTTATATCGCTGGGCTTTCTGAGTTACGTGATCGGATTGATTCTGGAGAAGCCATGAATGAGGATCTTTATAAACTGATTGCGGCGACTCAATGGGAGTATGATTTATTTCGAAACGGTAAGATTGGCAGAGAAGAAAAAGGTTTGTCCGATACCAGAGATATGGAGCCAGGAATGCTTGACTTCCTAGCGGGTGGTTGGGTTCGAGAGAAATTGACACAGCTAAATAAGGATGCTGAGGATCGAAGTAAGCAAACTGATTTAGAGAGATTACAGCGTAGAGATATTTAGGAACGGTGATAGGGATGAACCAGGATCAGCAGGTAATTACTGCCCCTGCCAAAATCCGAGGAACTATTGTTATTCCGGGTGACAAATCAATTAGTCATCGATCTTTGATGTTTGGTAGTTTGGCTATAGGTACGTCGAGAATCAGTGGGATTCTTGAGTCTGAAGACATTTCCTCTACTATTTCCTGCCTACGGCTTTTGGGAGCAGACATTCGCTCAGACGGCCAGGATGTATTAGTTACTGGAAAGGGTTTTGGCGGATTAGTCGAGCCTGCGATCTCGTTGGATTGTGGAAATTCAGGTACCTCCGCAAGACTTTTGGCTGGAATTATTTCAGGATTGCCATTTTCTTCAACTCTTACAGGAGATGATTCTTTAAAGTCTCGTCCGATGGCTCGAATTATTGATCCTCTAACTCTAATAGGCGCTTCGATAAAAGCAGTTAATAGTGATAATTTATTACCCCTTAGTGTTTCGCCAAGTTCTGATATTAGAGAAGATTCGGTCATTGAGACAGGTGTGGCATCAGCTCAGGTGAAAAGCGCTGTACTGTTGTGTGCCCTTTCTGCAGGTGTAGGTGTAACGGTCAAAGAACCCTTGTTATCACGTGATCATACAGAAAGACTCTTAACCGCAATGGGAGCAGAGTTCGTATATCCAGCGGAACTGTCCGGGCACAGCGTGAAGCTTATGAAAAGAGAAAAGGAACTTGCAGCGATTGATATTACGGTCCCCGGGGACATTTCGACGGCCGCGCCATGGATTATCGCAGCTACATTGCATGACGATGCTGAACTTGTGCTTCAGGGTGTGGGAATCAATCCAACTCGGACAGGAATCCTGGACATTATGAAGATGATGGGTGCAAATATAACAATTGTTTCTGAAAAAAATGTGGGTGGTGAGCCGGTTGCAGACTTGTTAGTCAAGAGTTCTAGTTTACGTGGGGTAACCGTCGAAGGTGAACTGATACCGCGATCAATTGATGAACTAACATTAGTTGCTTTAGCTGGATCAAGAGCTTCGGGCCAGACATTGATTAGAGATGCTGCAGAGCTAAGCAAGAAGGAAACAGATCGTATTAGACGCACTGTCGATATTTTGCAAGGATTTGGGGTTGATATTGTCGGAACGAATGATGGATTCGTGATCACGGGTGATACTGAATTGACATCTTCTATCTCGGATTCGTATGGGGATCATCGTATGGCTATGTTGGCGGCAGTGGCCGGCATCCTGGCTAAAGGGCAATCTTATGTGACTAATGCAAGCGCAGTGAATATTTCTTACCCGGCATTTTGGTCTGAGTTGGAGCGAGTATGTGGCGGCAATACGATTTAGGATACTAACACTATGTCTAATTTACTAATCTTGACTGGACCATCTGGTGTCGGCAAGGATTCGCTGGTGGATATGCTTATTGACTCTGACTATCCAATTCTCAGGCCTCCAACTATGACGACTCGTGTACCAAGACCCGGTGAGATAGAGGGAATTCATCATTTTTTTGTCAGTCCTGATGAATTTCAAGAACATGTAGATAATCAGGACCTTTTAGAAAATGCTTACGTCTATGGAAATAGATATGGGGTTCCGCGGCAAAGTGTAAATGCAGCCCTTGAAGCTGGAAATGATGTCGTTATTCGAGTTGATGTGCAAGGAGCCTTATCACTATCCAAGATTTTCGAGGAAGCTTGTTTTGTCAGTTTAGAGACCGAATCATTAGATATATTGAGAGACCGATTAAAAGGGAGAGCGACGGAATCCGTTGAAGTTATTGAGACAAGAATTGCAGTGGCTGAAGAAGAAATTCGGACGGCCAGAGAGTTCTGTCATGTGTTAGTGAACCACGAAGATGATTTGGCACGGACAGTCAGGGAACTTGTTCAGTTACTACGGCATCATTCGGATAAATTGAAATCAAATTGACGCTTCTCTATTATGCGGATAGGCTTTAGTCAAGAACTGACGACTTACTAGCTTAAATAGGGGTATTTGGGATGATTCAAGCATATACATTTTTGTGCGCTTCATCCCGCAATTGGCTTTGCTCCTGAGCCCTATAAATATCGGTATTTTAAGATTGTCAAACCCATTTCTAGTTGTTTATCTTATGGGCCGCGAGGTGACAGATGAATATGCATAGAGATAATTCTTCCCACATTAATCTTTATTTTCCAACACTAGATGATGTGCTCGAACTTTCTGATCCATATACGGTCGTACCAATTTTCCGAGAAGTGCGAGCCGATTTGGAAACTCCGGTTTCAGCCTATCTAAAAGTTGCGCAAGATCGTGAGTACGCGTTCCTCTTAGAATCAGTGGAGGGCGGTGAACGCCATGGTAGATATTCGTTCATTGGAACAGATCCGTACAAGGTAGTGTCATCGGAAATCGATTCGGGCGATCCACTTATAGCGATTCAAGATGAGTTGGCCGAGTGGCGGGCAGCACCCGTTGATGACTTACCAAAATTTCATGGTGGAGCAGTTGGTTATTTGGCGTACGAATGTGTTACCCATTTTGAACCACGTGTGGAATCAAATAAACCTTTCGTAATTACAATGCCAGATTCAAAGGTTATGTTCATCAAAAATCTTTTGGTGTTTGATCATGTGCGGAACACAATCAAGGTTGTATCTCATGTGCGACTCGAAGGCGATCGGCGGTCTAATTACGATCAGGCGATAGGCGAAATAGATGAACTGATAGAGAATTTAACAATGCCGCTTGGCAATCTTCCATATAGCCCGACTTCTGAGATTGTAGAGTCGCCAGTTGAGCAGAATTGGTCAAAAGACGAATATATAGATGCCGTTGAGCAGGCTAAAAAATACATTGTTGATGGTGATGTTATTCAAGTAGTACTTTCAATGCGGTTGTCGAGGAATACAGGTGTTCCGCCTTTCGAAGTATATAGAAGCTTGCGTGCGATTAATCCATCGCCTTATTTATTTTTTTTACGATTTAAAGAAACGTATTTGGTTGGGTCATCACCTGAACTGCTAGTGAATATTGAAGATGGGCTAGTCGAAGTGCACCCGATAGCAGGTACGAGGCCTCGAGGATCTTCCAAAGCTGAGGACATAGCACTTGCAGAAGAACTTAGTAATGATCCTAAAGAACTTGCAGAACATGTGATGCTTTTAGATCTCGGTAGAAATGACGTTGGTCGGGTAGCAACACCGGGGTCTGTGCAGGTCACTCAGCAGTTTGATGTCGAATATTATTCACATGTAATGCATCTAGTATCACATGTGACTGGTCAGCTTCAGGATGAAATTACGGCGTACGATGCTTTGCGGTCGGCTTTTCCAGCAGGAACGGTTTCAGGAGCTCCGAAGGTGCGGGCGATGGAAATCATTAACGAATTAGAACCTGACCGTAGAGGTTCTTATTCGGGCGCGGTTGGTTTTTTTGATATGTCGGGTAATATCGAAACATGTATCGCAATTCGAACGATTGTGATGCAGGATGGAAAAGCTCATGTGCAGGCTGGCGCCGGCATAGTTTATGACAGTGATCCTGAACGCGAGTATGAGGAATGTTGGCATAAAGCCGGGGCACTACTGAAAGCACTTGATGATGCTGAAAGTAGGCAGAGTGATAGACCCGCACAAGCGCTAGGTTATTAGACGCATGAATTCGGAAGAGGAGTAAATGACTGAGCAGCAGCTTATAGGTTCGATGGCACTTTTGGTCCGCGATGATCAAAAGGTATTGCTTGTGAAGCATGAGAAGGGCCCATTTGCTGAGGAGTGGACAATGCCATTAGTTCTTGTTCCAGATTCTCTTACTGCCGAGGAATCCCTTGAGCTTTTGTTGGAAGAAAATCTGTCGATAACACCAGGACCTTATGATTTTTACGACACAATATATATGACAGGCCGTGAGAATCAGCATGTGGTGGTAAACATATTTACGTGTATAGATTGGGTGGGCGAACCGAAAATTGTTTCAGATGTATACGTCGATGCAGGCTGGTCGTCACCTAATGCAATTCCAGATGGCATCGTTTTGAATAACTCGGTACAGAGATGGTTATCAGAGTCAAGAGTGGGTGCCACTGATCAGCAAGCAGGATTATTATCTAAAGACGACGTTAGTGCGCAGCTGATCGAATCACGTGGTAACTTACTAGCTGCTTTCGATCGAATACCACCGAAGCATCGACTTGATTCACCGATTTTGGAAAAGATGAGTGCGTTGGAAATCCTTACGCTAGCAGTTGAATTCGAAGATTACCTTATTTGTGCGGCTATGAGGATGATCACAGAGGATGATTTTCGCTGGGAACCATTTAGTTTTCAGCAATGGAGACGAACACGTGAGCTATGGGTTGATGCTGAATCGAGGAGTATCGAGAGTTCCGTTCGCAGCTTGTTGTCAAAGGTTGCTATTTCGACTGACTCTTGGATCAATGCACAAGATGAACAGGGATTGAATTCTTGGGGGACTGACGCAAGTAACTTGCCAATCAGTGTCTTCGATCAATTAATGAAGGTCATACAAAACTATGAAACTCAACTCATTCAACTTACTGAACTCGGATCAAAAATACAAATCGCGGAGCGAGCATCACATGGGCAGTAGAACTATGAATGACTCGGTTTTGGATGGAATGAACTATGTTACTACTCATTGATAACTATGATTCCTTCACCTTTAATTTGTTTCAGTACTTTACTGAGCTAGGTGAAGAGGTTGAGGTGTTTCGAAACGATCAGTTATCAGTCCATGATGCACTTGCAATCGGACCCGATCATCTCGTTATTTCTCCTGGTCCTTGTACACCGGTTGAGGCGGGCATATCGGTGGATCTTATCAGAGCATTCACTGGAATCGCCCCCATACTTGGGGTTTGCCTTGGCCATCAATCTATTGCTCAAGCATTTGGTGGAGAAGTGGTCCAGGCGGGTGAAATTATGCATGGAAAAGTAAGTAAAATAACGCATGACGGAGAATACATTTATTCGGGTATTCCCGACAGATTCGAGGCTATTAGATATCATTCTCTTGCGGTACAACAAAAGAGTCTGCCTGAAGAGTTAATAGTTACCTCGAGGTCAGAAAATGGCGTAATAATGGGTATTAGACATCAAGAGTTTGCTATTGAGGGTGTGCAATTTCATCCAGAATCTATTATGACGGAGCACGGACGCAATCTTTTGGCTAATTTCTTAGCTCTCCGTTCGGCTACGTGGTAGGCATATTTTTGAATAATTAAGTTGGAGACTTAATGAATATTAAAGAATCATTGATTGCTCTGGTAGATGAGGGGAGAAACCTCAACCGCGAAGAGGCAACTGACGTAATGCGAGACATTATGCGAGCAGGTACTGACCAGATTAATGAGTCAACGGCGACAGAAGCTCAATTCGGAGCCTTTGTAACTGCTTTGAGAATTAAAGGCGAAACTGTCGACGAGCTTGCGGGAATGGCAACTGCAATGCGTGAATTTAGTTTGAAGGTGGACAATAGTTTTCGCCCGCTGCTTGATACTGCCGGGACTGGAGGATCGGGTAAGAAGCGATTCAATGCGTCGACGGCAGCTGCATTTGTAGCTGCTGCAGGCGGAGCGAAGGTCGCCAAGCACGGCAATCGTGCTATGACTTCAAAATCTGGGGCGGCAGACTTTCTGGAGTCGTTAGGTGCGGAAATTGCTATCTCACCGGAAAAGGTAAATAGCTGTCTTGAGCTAACTGGGATTGGCTTTATGTTTGCACCTGTATTTCATCCTGCGATGCGGTTCGCCGCTCCGATTCGTCCATCGCTGGGTTTCAGGACTGCTTTTAATGTACTCGGTCCGCTAACTAATCCGGCTGGTGCTAATTGTCATGTGCTTGGTGCAGCTAATATAGAACTTGGTCAAAAGCTCGCACAGGTTTTATGCCTATTTGATATGAGACATGCTCTTGTGGTTGTGGGTCATGATGGCGTAGATGATATTTCAGTAACCGGTAAGTCTACGGTTTTTGAGGTAAAGGAAGATAAAGTCGAAGAATTTGAGATTTCACCAGATGAGCTTGGTCTTCCAACACATAGTGAAGATGAACTTATTGGGGGAACGTCCGACGATAATGCAGAAATTTGGAGATTAGTACTTGCGGGGAATGGCCCTTTAGCCATTAGGAATCTAGTGGCTGCGCAAGCAGGAGCGGGTCTGTATGTGACAGGATTGGCCTCCTCTATGAGATCTGGATGTGAACAGGCAATTGGTTTGATTGAATCGGGAGATGTTGCCGCTAAGGTGGCGGCATTCATTGAGGCGACTCGAAAATAGAATTGTAGTGAGCGAATATAAATTATGTCGACTACTAACAGCGATACTCGTTTAACGGGCACTATTTTAGATAATATTGTTGAAAATCGTAAGAATTCCCTGAAAGCTCAGAAATCTGATTTTGCATTGAAGGATCTGGAGATAGCTTTCGCTTCGAGCGATCAAATGTCAAGGTCGCCACAAAATTTTGGAGATCGCTTGCTGAGTGGATCGAAGAACACTCCAGATTCAGCTCAAATCAGAGTGATTGGCGAGATCAAGCGCGCATCACCGAGTAAAGGCAGCTTTAATCTTGATTTAGTATCTAGCGAGCAAGCCGCCTTGTATCACGCGGTTGGATGTGCGGCTGTCAGCGTGTTGACCGAGGAAAAGTACTTTAAGGGTTCGATTAACGATTTAGTTGACGTATCCAATTTATTTTCAAGTGAAGCAGACAGCCCGGCTGTTATTAGGAAGGACTTTATTTTTGATTACTTTCAAGTACTGGAGTCGCGATTGATGGGTGCGGATGCGTTGCTCCTGATTGCCGCGATTCTTGAGGAAACGCATTTAAAAGATTTGTTGGACCAGACTAGGAGCCTCGGTATGGAGGCAATGGTGGAAATACATACGGAAGAGGAGTTGGAGGTCGCGCTGAGGGTTGACGCCAATATTATTGGAATAAACAACCGAAATTTAAAAGATTTCACGGAGGATTTGTCTACTTTTGAATATCTTGCAAGTTTATGTCCGAGCGACAAGATTTTAGTTGCTGAGAGCGCAATCAGATCTAGAGTAGACGCGAATCGGATGCTGCAAGCTGGTGCTGACGCAATGCTTGTCGGCGAATCGCTTGTTCTCTCAAGTGAAGTGACTGATTTTGCACACCAGTTGATGTTGATAGAGAATTAATTTGATGAATCAATTACCTTTGATAAAGATATGTGGCAATCGAACTGCTGTGGATGTCGCCGCAGCTGCCCAATTGGGTGCTGATTTTGTCGGGATGATATTTGCGGAATCATCTCGAAAGGTAGGGATCCCTGAAGCTCGTGTAATGGTGCGTGAACTTGGTCCTTCATTAGATTCGTTCGAACTAGAATTGCCCCCTCCTAAGCGTTCAGGCGCTGAACGCGTTACTGATTTGGAGCTTTGGTATAGGTACGGCGCCGAGAGAATTGAATCATATCTCAGTTATAAGCGCCCTTTAGTAGTTGGTGTGTTTGCTGATCAAAGTGCGGATGAAATTAATAATATTGTCGAGGAAACTGGGATTGATTTGGTTCAATTGTCTGGAACCGAATCATGGGATTTTTCGTTATCAGTAAATAGACAGGTGATACAGGTGCTTCATATTCATCCCGAGGATGATGCCTCAGATCCTTTAGTTGATGTGCCAGTTGGGCGGTCGTTGGCCCTAATGCTTGATGCTAAGTCGGAAAAATATGCTGGCGGCACGGGTAAGCAAATTTCCGTCGATATAGCGGCGAGGGCAGCAAAGAAAGTGCCTCTGATATTGGCTGGTGGTTTGACCCCAGACAATATCGGGGATGTTGTTCGTGCGGTAAATCCATGGGCCGTGGATGTTTCAAGTGGCACAGAAACTAATGGTTTGAAAGATTATAAAAAGGTGGCAAGTTTTATCGAAAATGCCAAAAAAATTAAGTAGAGCAGGAGAAATAGCATGGCTGAGTCAAAGATTGAGTCGTCCGTTAGGGCCGGATATTTTGGAAGCTTTGGTGGCCAGTACGTACCGGAAACATTGATGCCGGCTCTGCAACAACTTGAATCAGCGTATCTTGAAGCGATAGCCGACGAGAGTTTCCTGGCAGCTGTTGATAACTTGCTCCGAGAGTATGTAGGGCGCCCAACACCGCTTACTTTTGCAGGGCGACTGTCTGAGTCATTGGATACATCAGTATATTTGAAACGAGAAGATCTTTGTCATACTGGTGCGCATAAAATTAACGCTGTGCTTGCTCAGGCTTTGCTGGCCAAACGAATGGGTAAGAAGCGCGTGATAGCGGAGACTGGAGCCGGACAACATGGCGTTGCTACGGCAACAGCTTGTGCATTACTGGACTTGGATTGTGTTGTTTATATGGGCGAAGTGGATATGGCTCGTCAATCACTTAATGTGTTCAAAATGAAAGTGCTGGGGGCCGAAGTCATTGGCGTGAGCGCTGGCTCACGGACTCTGAAGGATGCTACTAGTGAGGCGATACGGGATTGGGTTACAACTGTTAGAGATACTTATTACATTATTGGATCGGCAATTGGACCGCACCCCTACCCAACAATGGTGAGGGATTTGCAGGGAGTTATAGGCAGAGAAGCACGTAGTCAAATTCTAGATATACATGGAAAATTGCCATCGGTCGTAATGGCTTGCGTTGGTGGTGGGTCTAATGCAATCGGGATGTTTCATGCATTTTTAGATGATCAAGTCAGATTAATTGGTGTGGAAGCTGCCGGTTTGGGATTGGATAAGGAGAATGCTGCGACACTGTCACTTGGCCGTCCTGGTGTACTCCATGGAACTCACACATATTTGTTGCAAGATGATAACGGTCAGATTTCGCCTGTTCATTCGGTGTCGGCAGGTCTCGATTATCCAGGTGTTGGGCCCGAACATGCATGGCTGAAAGTTTCGGAGAAAGCTGAGTATTATTCTGCGACTGACGAGGAAGCACTCCAGGCATTTCAAGAACTTTCGAAACTAGAAGGTATTATTCCGGCCCTTGAGCCATCCCATGCTCTTGGTGCCTTGAAGCGTCTTAGGCTAGATAATGAAATTTCAAGCTCTGATGTGGTGGTTGTGAATCTCAGTGGTCGTGGTGACAAGGATATGTCAACAGTAGCGGACGAGCTTGGTGGTCTATCATCGTAATTATGGTTGATGGTATAGCTTAGTTCTGTGACCAATTATTTTCGATTACGCGATGCATTTGGGGCACTCCTTGTTTCTACTGTCGGCTTAGTACTTGTTGTAGGGATAGTTTTCGCCTCGAGTTTTTCAGAATCTCTTAGTGACGTGAATATTTGGGCGGCCAGTTTAGGTTGGCAGTTTTCAATCATCGTCATGGTTTTAGTATTTGCTCGCCGCCGGGGAAGTGTTTTCAGTACACTCAGGTTAAATAAGACTCCAAATATTCAGGTTATATTTCTGGGATTGGGGCTTGCATACCTAGTTTTAATCAGTTATTTGTTATTGATTGTTGCGCTGGAAGTTATGCTTGGTTTGGATCTGAGCTCATTTAAGCGTGGAAATGCGATTCCTCTCCCAGGACCTGAAGGTCGTTCTTTCATCGCGTGGATGTTGCTGGCTATCACTACTATCTGTGGCGCACCTGTGGCGGAAGAACTACTTTACCGAGGTGTAATCTTTCAAGGATTTGCCTCTAATTGGCCAAATTGGATTGCTCATTCTTTGAGTGCCGCTCTGTTTTCAATCACGCACTTGGATATAGGCGTAGTAATCCCAATCTTCGGAATTGGAATTATTTTTTCGATTATATTTGATCGCGAGAAGTCACTTTGGGCGCCTATTGGAATTCACGCACTGTTCAACACAGTTGGATTTTTAGCGATGTTTATTAGTGAGGTATAGGTCAGCCGCCAATGTAGGACATTTCAATTTTATTTTCGTATTCTTTGCCCGGTTCCATTTGTGATCTGAGTTCAGAATATCTATCATTTCGATCTTTCCATATCGCACTTATTTTCTCTGAAATTAGTCCATTATCTTTTTCTGTTCTTAAGAGGTCTGCAAGATCAAGAGACGCAGCAGTTGAAAACAGGCAGGTGTATAGCTTGCCGTCAGCAGACACACGTGCTCTTGTGCAGGTTCCACAAAAAGGCTGAGTTACGGATGTGATAAAGCCGATTTCACCTGACCCATCTATGAATTGATATCTTTTGGCCACTTCGCCCGAATAGTTTGTTTCAGTGGGTACGATAGGCGAGTGATTATTTATAGTGGTTAATAGTTCTTTCGTAGGAATGGTATCTGACATGTTCCATCCATTTGTTGATCCAACATCCATAAATTCTATGAATCTGACAATATCGCCGGTATTTCTGAAGTGATCAATTAGTTGGATAATTACCTGATCGTTCCAGTTTTTACGCACAACTGTATTGATTTTGATTGGATTGAATCCTGCTTGTCGTGCCGAGTCAAGGCCACTAAGAACTTTTTCCAAGGGGACAGATACGTCGTTCATTTTTTCAAATGTTTTTGGATCAATCGCATCGAGCGACACGGTTATTCGGTTTAAACCAGCATCCCGTAATGGAACCGCAAGCTCCTCAAGTCGAGTGCCGTTTGTGGTCATGGCTATATCAAGTTCGGGAATTTTAGCGAGCTCAGAGATTATTGTAAGGAGGTCATTTCGGAGAGTTGGTTCTCCTCCCGTCAGGCGAATTTTATTGATTCCCATATCTTTAAAAATCAGTGCCAACCGGATAATCTCAGGGGCCGATAGAATCGACTGTCGATCTAGAAATTTATAACCAGCTTTAAAGATTTCTTTTGGCATGCAGTAAGGGCATCGAAAATTACACTTATCAGTTAAAGAAATACGAAGGTCACGGAGTGGCCGATTCATTTGATCGGTTAGCATATCGTCCTGATCGATTAGGTCTGCTACTGTCTCATTCATTACTGGAGTTTACAATAATTTTGTCCGTATTGCACGCCTGTGCAATACGGATTTTGATCCCAAAGCCAGAGCGCCAGTCTTAAGGATTGTGGTTTTTTCTTCCGTATCACTAAAGATATCTGAGATAAAGCCTGAGTTTTGTACATATATTCCAATTACTACAAGCAATGTAATTATGCCGATCAAAACTAATAGTTCTACTCGAAAGGTGTTTAGTTGTTTTGAAGATTTCTTCATAAGACCGGTGCTAGGATTTAGGTGCTCTGGCATTCTCAGGACGTTTGATATATTTTGAGCGTGTTGGGCTGGATTTTCGAGGCCTACTGCATTTGCATAGCTCAAGGCTGCGCCTTGGGCGTAGACACGAGCTGGTAGTCTTTCCCATTGACCCTTTTCTATTGTGTCGAGAAATTGGCTGTTAACGAAGGTTTGCGACTCTACATCAGCTAATGTGAGGCCAAGATTTTCACGCGCTTTTTTTAATGCACCAGAGGTTTCTTCAGCTAGCGTTAGAGAGTGATTCTTTTGCGCCATGAAGCTCTCAGATGGCTCCTGGCTTGACCATGGCCACCACCATTTCGCTTCAACCGCATCAGTGCGTCTTGAACTAAAGCGCGCTTCACTGGGTTGCTCCACGTGTTGCGTTTCTAGGTCTGAAATTTGGTCCTCGTCTGCCATATATCAGCACAATCTTGTAGTTATTTTATTTATATAATTTTATCTTAGTTCAAATTGATATTTTTGTTTTAGGAAGATGTTCTTGACGGAAGGCCTTTGATTATTAACAATTACATTTGCGGAGGATTATTTTGTATAGGCATGATAAACATATTTAATCAATAATAAACATGGATTGTTTTAATAATTCAATTAGCGATGGAGTAGTAGCTTGAAAAAAATAGGACTAGATGTCGCAGTGATCGGTGCTACTGGCGCTGTAGGTGAAGTATTTATGCGTGTTGCGTTCGAGCGGAATTTTCCCATTCGCAATCTAAGACTCCTCGCGTCTTCAAGGTCAGCTGGTAAGCAGATCAAATATGGAAATGAGCTGCTAACGGTTCTTGAGACAAACGAAGATGCTCTCGAAGGAGTTGATCTTGTTTTTTGTTCAGCGTCGTCAGAGGTCTCAAAAGTATGGGGTGCTTGGTGCCGTGAACGGGAAATAATAATGATCGACGATGGCAGTGCTTACAGAATGGATGATGACGTTCCGCTTGTAATTCCAGAAGTTAACGCGAATGATCTCGACACTCATAACTGGATAATTTCTATCCCCAACTGTACGACTACTCCGTTGGTGATGGCATTGGATGCCATGCGGCGAGTTAGTCCCATCAAGAGAGTCACTGCAGCAACTTACCAAGCGGTGTCGGGAACAGGAGCTGCAGCGGTTCAAGAATTGATAGATCAGAATACCTCTCTTAGTCAAGGAAGTAATATCGCAACCCCTGAGGCATACCCCGTACAAATAGCACGAAATGTCTTGCCGCACGTAGATGATTTTGGTGAAGATGGTTTTACAAAAGAAGAACTTAAAATGCGAAATGAAACTCGAAAAATTCTCCACGATTATGATTTGCCGTTTGCGGCGACCTGTGTTCGTGTCCCAGTCCTTTACGGGCATTCAGAGGTGGTACACGTAGAATTTGCTTCAGAAGTATCTCTAGTCGATTTAGGAAACGCGCTTAAGTTGAAAGAGGGTTTAGTGTTTGATGACGATCAAACCAATTATGTTACGCCACTTGAGGCAGCAGATCGTGACGATACTTTCGTTTCCAGACTTCGTTCCGATCCGTCTGTCGATAATGGCGTGGTGTTTTGGTGTGTCAGTGATAATTTGCGAAAAGGTGCTGCCACGAACGCGATTCAGATTGCTGAATCTCTGCTCGAGCGTGGGATATTGTCTGAATCTTAAGGCTATGGGTGTGCAGTTACATCTGTCTAGATGTTATATAAAGCTCATCTGTTGGGCTGAGCATAGTTCTTTCTATTGCAGGTGCATATTCTACGGCCGCGGCCGCTCCACGAACCACGGCTTTATCGGGTTCGTCAACGACGTAGCATGCAATATGTAAGATTTCTCTGAGAAATACATCTATGCCACTTAGTTGCGCAGTTCCACCTGTGATCAGGACTCCTCTTTGAATAATGTCGGACGAAAGTTCAGGCTCTGTTTGTTCCAGAACTGTCCTTATTAGCTGAGTTATTTGTGTAAGCGAGTCTCTCAGTGCCATCGCTATCTCGTTAGAATTGATGATTACCACCCTAGGCTGTCCAGTGACATGTTTCCCTCTCACCCGAATTTTGTCAGGCGAGTCTGTCGTGATTGCAGATCCTATTTGGATTTTTATTTGTTCGGCAGTTCGTTCACCAATAACTAGTTCATGGTGAGCTACTAGATAGCGCTGAATCGCTTGATCTAGCTTATCTCCACCCACTCGTATTGAGCCCTTCGCCACCATGCCAAACATAGATATCACGGCGGCTTCTGCTCTTCCACCACCAATGTCAATAACCATTGCACCGTCCGCAGATCCTATCGGTACTTCGGCACCTATTGCTGCTGCGAGTGGTTCCGGAATAATGTGAGTAGGCTGTCGTGCTCCCGCAGCCTCCGCTGCCTCTTTCACGCTATCTCTGTGTACGGGGGTTATACCCACTGGGGCCGCAATCATGGCCTCAGGCTTTACTAACACTGTTCCTATTGTTTGTTTTAGACAATGTTGTAGTAGAGCCTGTGTGATTAGATAATCTGCAATCGCACCATCTTTCATTGGTCTAATTACTGAGATTGTTTCGGGTGCCCGACCAATCATTGATTGCGCTTCTTCACCTACTGCAATAACGATATTATCGCGCCTACTAATAGCGACAACCGTTGGTTGTTGATAGAGAATATTTCCATCTGGAGAACTTACTTTTATGGTGGAAGTCCCGAGGTCTATTCCAATTTGAGATCCAAATAGGTTTTTTAAGTTTGGCATCGAAAGATCAATCCTTATTTTTTTAAGTTTAGTAAGCTTAACTCCTGATGCCTTAGTCTGTTGCTTATGTATTTCTAGAGGCGTCGAGATAATTTCGATTGGTGATAGTTTTGACAAACGATACCGAACAAGTTAGTTCCCGTTCCAGCAATATCGCGATTATTACTGGCATTGTTGCAGGAGGTTATGTACTTTCAAGAGTGCTAGGACTTTTCCGACAGGTTGTGATTAGTCAAGAATTTGGCGTAGACAATCCAGCACTTTCGGCTTATTTTGTGGCTTTTCGTATTCCGGATAGTCTTTTTCAACTTATAGCTGGGGCAACTCTTTCAGCTGCACTTATTCCTGTTTTTACCAAGGTATGGACTCAGCAAGGAGAAGATCGGGCTTGGCAGCTGGCCTCGTCAGTGCTCAATTTATTGTTTCTAGTAACGTTGCTTTTATCTATTCTGAGTTTTATTTGTGCGCCTTGGTTGGTACCTTTAGTCGCGCCAGGACTTGGTGATAATTCGGGTTCGAGTGCCGAATTATTAGAGATGGCTGTCCGGCTGACCAGATTGATGTTAATTACTCCGATTATCTTTTGTGTATCGGGCGTGTTGACGGGAATATTGAACGCTCGGCACCATTTTGTCGCGTCAGCAATCGCGCCTGGGCTGTATAACGTGGGTATTATTTTCGGCGGTCTGTGGTTGGTCGACCTTTGGGGAATTGAGGGTCTGGCGTACGGGGTTATTTTGGGAGCAGCTCTTCACTTGGTCGTTCAAATTCCGAGTGTGATCTTTTTAAGGTTGCGTTGGTCACCCAGCCTAAACATTAGGAGCGTATTCGTTCGATCGGTATTTAAATTAGCCGGACCCAGAGTTTTGGGTCTTGCCGCAGCACAGCTGAACCTTTTCATTTTGATATTGTTTGCATCTTTAATTTCTGATGAATCTATTAACGTAATTATGTTCGCGTTCATGGTAATGATGCTCCCCGTAGGTTTGGCTGGAATGTCAGTTGCGACGGCTATATTTCCTACTCTAGTGGACGATATATCGCAGGATGACATCGTTCAGTTTAGTCAAGAGTTGTTTATGGCTTTTCGAATGACTCTTTGGCTTGTAGCACCCATGGCTGTGGTTTTGATATTTCTAGCTGACGGAATCATTCGAGTACTCTTGGAGTATGGCGAATTTGACAACGAGGCTACTCGTTTGGTTGCTCAAACGGCACAGATTTTAGCGATCGGGGCCGTTGGATATTCACTTGTTGAGGTTTTGAGTCGAGGTTTTTACGCATTGTCCAATACGCGCATACCGGTTTTACTATCGGCAATCGCAGTGGCTTTAAATTTAATACTGGCTGTTTTGTTTGTACAAGGCGGTCATTTTGGTCTGACGGGCCTGGCGCTAGCACTCTCTATATCTGGTTTGTTTGAGGCAATTCTATTAGCGATTATCTTAGAGAGGAGGAATCATTTTATTTTAAAGCAAAAATTCATGAGATCTTTCGGGTCTATTTTTCTGGGCTTGGCTACGATGGTTCCATTCTTTTTATTGCCTAACTATTTCTTTGTGGATGTCCCTTCGATATTTAAGTTAATGCTTCAGTTGGGCCTAGCAACCTTAATTTATTTGGTAGTTACAACTCAACTGGATCCGCAACTTTTCGAACCCGTCCAGCGATGGCGCTCTAAGATATTCCGGGCGTAGGGAATTCAGCAAGAAGTGTTCCAATTTCTTCATTAATTACTTTAAGTTCATCTTCATTATTAACGTCATGAAGTACTCGCATAATCCAGTCAGCTACAAGGCTCATATGTTTAGATTTGAGCCCTCGTGAG
>Ga0114933_10001182_pt1 | contig 29502 bp, 28 predicted proteins | sample 4SBtaG_FD_89691 | JGI IMG/M metagenome (GOLD analysis project Ga0114933, IMG submission 89691) | Deep subsurface microbial communities from Kolumbo volcano to uncover new lineages of life (NeLLi) - 4SBTROV12_W25 metaG | ecosystem: Environmental > Aquatic > Marine > Volcanic | place: Kolumbo... | reverse complement strand
CACGGGCGAGAGGTTTCGGTAGTAATCCAGACCAATTTCACCGACTGCATCGTATGCACCACCTGAAAGCTGTTGCAATAAAGTTCTTTCAAGCTGATTGAAATCTTTAGCATCGTGAGGGTGAATACCCGCAACGCAGACCAGATTTATTCCTTGAGTTTTAGCTTCCTGTTTCCTGGGTTCTGGATCGAGGTCATAACTAATATCCACGATACACACTAATCCCGCGTCGGATGCACGCTGTAGAACCTGTGCTCGGTCATTTGCGAACTCCGCAGACCAGAGATGAGAGTGCGCATCCGTTACGCTAGACAAAAGTACATTTTCGCTATTGTTCTTCATTCGTAGGAGACTTTCTAAGTCGTGCCGTTCAAGAAAATGTCTTCTACCGACTCAAGATCTAGCTTGGCGAAGATGGGTTTTGCTGCGGGTAATGAAGCTCCTTCATTGATAGCTTGAGGGAGCCAATCAGTGAGTAAGCTTTCAGAAGAATGACCGATCATTTTCCAGACTTCTTGACTAGAAAATGGGAGAATTGGATTGTATAAAATTGCTAGATTACTTATCACTTGTAATGCGATATGCAGGGTTTCACCTGCGTGTGCCTGGCCGCCGTTTTCATTCTTTAATGCAGCCCATGGAGCTCGATCTTCCAGATATTTGTTAGCTGCCGCAGCAACCTCCATAATCTCATTCAATGCTTTTCGAATCTCAATTTTATCCAATTCCTGTCCAACTCGTTGGAAAGCATCTTGGCTAGCCTTCAATAAAGTAGTTGACTCTGGCGCAGCGGTTACTGGCGCAGGAGGTACTTTCCCATCAAAATTTTTGTGTGTCATCGCAAGTACACGATTTACAAGATTTCCCCAGCGGGCAACTAACTCGTCATTATTTCGCCGAACAAATTCTGCCCAAGTAAAATCTGAATCACTTGTTTCGGGCATTGAGGCTGTCAACACATATCTGATTGCATCTGGATGAAAATGGTCGAGTACGTCAGGCATCCAAACAGCTGTACCACGGCTCTTTGAGGCTTTTGTTCCACTCATCATCAGGTATTGATTGGCAGGGACATTCGTGGGTAGATTTAGCCCTCCGTATCCAAGTAACATAGCCGGCCAAATTATCGCGTGGAAGGGAATATTATCTTTACCAACAAAGTAATAAGTCTCACTATTATCCTTCATCCACCAGTCTTTCCATAGATCTGGGTTTCCAGTCATGTTTCTCTCAGAGGCTGACCACTCTATTGCCGCAGAAAGGTACCCTATTACTGCTTCAAACCACACATATATTCGTTTGGTCTCGTAATTATCCAGTGGAATCGGGATTCCCCAAGTCAAGTCTCGGGTAATGGACCGGTCCGGAAGCTCCTCGCCAATCATTCCCAGTGATAAATTTTTCACTTGAGGTTTCCAATTATTTTTGGTGGTTAGCCATTCACTAATGTCTTTGCTAAACGCAGAGAGTTTTAAAAACCAATGTTTTGACGGTTTTTCCACTGGAGTAGCACTAGACAATTTAGACCGTGGATCAATCAGATCGAGTGCATCAAGGGTTGAACCACAATCATCACATTGGTCACCCCGTGCCTCTTGTGACCCACATATGGGGCAAGTTCCTTCTATATACCGATCAGGTAGGAATCTTTGCACTTCTGGATCAAACAAAAGTGTTTGTTCTGCTTCGTAAAGAAAGCCTTTATTCATCAATGTCAGAAAGAAATCCTGCGTAACATCGGTGTGGTTTTGTGTGTTTGTAGAGGTGAATAAGTCGAATGATATTCCAAGTCTCTCAAACGTATCTAGGAATGATTGGTGGTAGCGATTGAAAACATCTTCGGGAGTAATCCCCTCGCTTTCGGCAGTGACGGTGACGGGTGTACCGTGTGAATCGGACCCCGAGACCATGAGTACTCGGTGACCTCGCATGCGTTGGAAGCGCGAGAAAATATCGGCAGGCAGGTAAGCTCCAGCTATGTGCCCCATATGCAGATGATTGTTGGCATATGGCCACGCAGCTGTGGCTAGTATCGTTCTTTCTGAAAAATCTTTCACGGAATCCGGCATTTGTCTTGTACATCCAGTCTGAGGAGCATTTTTATGTCTCACGTCTTAGTTTGAGGATAGCGTTAGTGTTACGTACGTGGTTACTAAATGCCTAGCTGTACGTTTGGCTCGAGCGCATGGCAATAATTTGCCCCCATAGCATCTAATTTGCTATCCTAACCGAAAGAGGCGGAGTTAGAAAATGGTTGCGGGCGAGCCAACACTTAGTGATAGTCATTCAACTCCTTCGAACTACCCTGCGCTAAAAACCCTTGACCGTGCCTATGGCTTTGACGACGTGGCAATCGTGCCAGGGGCAGTGACAACCAATCCTGACATGGTGACTCCTGAATTTACGTTGGGACAGTACACCTTTTCTACCCCCATTATTGCCGCTGCAATGGATGGAGTAACGAGTCCGGACTTTGCTGTACAAATATCTAAGAAAGGTGGGTTTGCAGTTCTGAATCTTGACGGTCTATGGACGCGTTATTCTGATGCTGACGGGGTATTGGAAGAGATAGCTGCAGCAGACTTGCAAACTTCAACTTCTCTCATTCAAAAAGCATATGGCGAGCCCGTTAAGGAGAATTTAATTGGTCAGCGAATTGAAGAAATTAATTCGGCTGGTGGGATATCAGCTGTGTCAGTCGCACCACAAAATGCGAAACGATTTGCGCCTCTTACTCGAGAGGCAGGTGTTAACGTTCTGACGGTGGCGTCAACTGTGACCACTGCGAAGCACATTTCCAGATCTCTAGAAGGACTTCAACTTGACAAACTGGTATCAGTCATGGCGGATACCCCTGTTTTAGTAGGAAATACGGTCGATAGGCAGGCAACTCTTGAGCTAATGCGAACTGGAATTCATGGTGTACTAGTGGGGGTTGGTCCTGGTGCGGCCTGTACTTCTCGGGAAGTACTGGGCGTGGGAATGCCGCAAGTATCGGCAACTTTGGAGACTGCTCACGCGCGGGATATTCATTTTGCCGACACTGGACGTTATGTGCCCATCATAACTGATGGCGGATTGAGAACTGGTGGTGATGTGTCCAAAGCTATCTGTGCTGGAGCAGATGCAGTCATGATTGGATCTCCGTTTGCGTCATGCGTTGGTGCACCTGGCCGAGGTTACCATTGGGGAATGGCTACACCGAATGCTGATTTGCCACGTGGCGTGCGGGTTCAGGTAAACCAGAATACAACTCTGGAAAAATTGCTTTTTGGCCCGACTTCTAAGACTGACGGCACCGAAAATTTAGTAGGCGCCCTAAAAACATCTATGGGTACGTGTGGTGCGCAGACGATTAAAGATTTTCATTCCACACGAATGATTATTGCTCCCAGTATTAAAACTGAAGGCAAGATTTATCAAATTTCTCAGACTAGACCGGCCGGTATATAATTCATCGGATTAACGTCAATCGCCGCCGTAACTAACTTCCAGTACTCGACGTATTTTTCGAATGTCTCGATGTTTTGCTGACGTAATAGGACGGTCGGTAAAAGTTTTCACTGCTGACATGATTATTTCTTCCACCCAGCTGATTTGTCCGGCACCAACTTCAAGGAGTATTACGGCCCGTTCGGGTGAAAGTATTCCTTTAAGTTGTAGACTTAAGCTTCGGTATAACTCGAGGCCGTCAATTCCTCCATCTATTGCAATTAATGGTTCTTGTTGTCGTATTTCTTCTGGCAAATCTAGAACTTCCTCAGATGGAATATATGGAAGATTGGATACTAATATATCTAGATCATGGATTCCTGATTTTTGAAGGGGCTCTAATAGACTTCCTTGATGCAAGGTTAAGTTTTTTGTGGTGACAAGCCGACTCGCGTTTTTTTTGGCCCAGCGGAGCGCGCTGTTTGAAATGTCAATTCCGTGTACTAACGCATTAGGGAATGCTCTTGCGATGCATATCGCTAGTATGCCTGATCCTGTCCCAATATCAGCGAATCGAGGTATGGCTTTTTGTTGCTCTAAGACGCCTGCTTTTTTAATCGCAATTTCCACTAGCACCTCAGTCTCGGAACGGGGAACTAAGGCACCCGACCCCACGTAAAAAGGTAAGCCAAAGAATTCTTTTTCCCCGAGAATATATGCCAATGGTTCATGTGTAAGTCTTCGATTTAGAAGAGCTTGAAATTTTTTATAGACCATCGGAGTTGGTTTTTCTATACCAAGCCCGAGCACAGCGGATCGTTCCAATGATGCGGCCAGTCCGAAAAGGAGCTGAACTTGCAACAATGCATCGTCTAAATCGACAGCCTGTTTGGTCGTGATTAACTGATTGGCCGCAGTGCGTAATAGTTCGCGAATACTCACAGTTGTCATAAAGACCATTCACTTCGGTTATTAGAAAATTCATAGAGGATTAGAGTGGACGCGCTTGCCACATTTAGTGAATCTATCTGTCCCAGCATCGGGATCGACAGGAGTTGATCGCAGTCTGCTAATTGCTTATCAGTTAAACCAGATCGTTCCGCGCCCATGACAATGAGATTTTGTGCTGCATATTTCGCCCGCCGATAGTCCTGCTTTGCTCCGCCAGACGTACCGAATGTTTTGATGCCAGCAGAACTTGCCCATGCCATTAGTTTTGACCACTCAGTTCGAACAAGAGTTTGCGAAAATATAGTTCCTGTGCTGGCTCGAATAGCTACAGGATCATATGGATCGGCCGTATCACCAACAAAAATAATGCCTGCCACGCCAGTAGCCTCAGAGCTTCTGAGAATTGTGCCAATATTGCCGGCATCGGCAATTGAATCAAGTGCTACCCAAAGATTATCTTTGCCAATTTCGAGTTCAGCGAGTGTGGTCCATGACTGCTGAACCACTGCGGCCAACCCTTGCGGTCCGTCACGTTTCGACAACGATCGGAACACGCGCTCAGATACGACTAATGCTGAATAACTTGAGGCCCGAACACGTTCGAGTGCCGCAGAGGAGGTCAGAAGTTCCGGGCAAACTATTAGTTCATGGATTAATGCATCTGAATTGATCGCCTCCACCGTGGCCTTAAGTCCTTCAACGTAGGCTAGTTGATACTGATCTCTACGCTTACGCATTTTTAGCGATCGGATTTGTACGATACGTGGGTTTCTGGTTGATGTGATAATTGAGCTGATATCTAGCATTAGTTAGACTCCGTGCGATGTCTATAGTCTCTGCTGATCTTCGTCTCAGTGCAATCACTAATATTGTGCTTTCTGGCGCAGGCTATGTATAGAAATGTATGAAACTCGGATGCTTGGTATCCTGTACAAATGCTCCAACGAATAAACGAATTAGTGGCTCATTATGAGTATCTTGGGAGTCAGTTGGCTGATCCCGAAGTACTAGCTGATCACAAGAAGATACGTGAGATTTCGCAGGAACGATCCGGGCTTGAGGCTATTGTCAATAATTACCATCGACTTATGTCGGTACAGGCCGCACTAGATGATGCACGTTTGATGCTGCGAGATGAGGATGAGGACGTTCGAGAGTTTGCAAGAAGTGAAATCGAGACACTTGAGCCTGACTACACAGAAATTGAATACCAGCTGAAACTGTCTCTACTTCCACAAGATCCCTCTGACTCGAAGGATGTCATAATGGAAATACGTGCTGGAGCGGGAGGGGATGAGGCTGGCTTATTTGCTCATGATTTGTATAGGATGTATCAGCGTTATGCTGAGCGTCATCGATGGCAGCTCTCAATTCTTAATACTTCCGCCAACGACGCTGGCGGCTTTAGAGAAATTACTTTCGAACTAGTGGGTGAGGGGGTCTACAGCCGTCTTAAGTATGAGTCCGGTGTTCACCGTGTCCAGCGAGTACCAGATACTGAAACACAGGGTCGTATTCACACATCGACCGCAACTGTTGCAGTTTTGGCGCAGGTGGATGAGGTAGACATGGAAATCAACTGGGATGAAGTTAGGATTGATACTTATCGTGCGGGAGGTGCTGGCGGACAGCACGTTAATAAGACTTCTTCAGCTGTGCGATTCACTCATGAGCCAACCGGAATTGTAGTTACCTGTCAGGACGAAAGATCTCAGTTGAAAAATAGGGCGAAAGCTGAAACTGTGCTTCGAGCGCGATTGTATGAGGTCGAACAAGAGAAAATTGTTAGTGAACAAGCGAGTGCTCGTAAACTTCAAGTCGGATCAGGCGATCGGTCTGAAAAGATTCGCACTTACAATTTTCCACAAGATCGAATAACAGATCACCGCATTAGTTTAACGACTCACGGGATCCCCAAGGTTTTGGATGGCGAAATTGATGTGCTGATTGATGCGGTGGCTTCAGAGCAAGAGGCTCGCGCGTTGATGGCTGCTGATGTATAAGCTAGACACCAATTCAATTTGCTTTTCGTATTACCTTTTGAGACACCAATTCCGAGAGTTTTGATTCGTTTAAGTCTAAGTATTCTTCTAGGACTTCTTGTGTGTGTTCACCAAGGATCGGCGAGCGAGTGGGCTCAAGTGCACCTGGCATTCGTAATGGGTGTCTCATAAGTTGGACCGCGCCATTGACCGGATGTTCGACATTAACGATGAAATTACGTTCTTTAAGATGCGGATCTTTGAATAGATCCAATGAGTCGAAGACATATGAGGCTGGTACTCCGGCTTCAGCTAGCAAAGTCATTGCCTCCTGTTTTGTGTGTTGTAATGCCCAGTCTTGAATGATTTCACGTAGAATTGGTTCATTTTCAACTCGGTCTTCTAGTGTACTAAACCGTGGATCAACGAGAAGCTCAGGCTTGCCTATGACGGTGAATACAGTGTCTTGCTGTTTTAGTGTCACGGGAAAAATCATTACATAGTCATTTTTGCCCTCTCCTTTGGACCGATACAGGCCTCCACCCGTTCGGCCACGCTTAGTTCCATACCGCTGCGCTGGTTCCTTTCCCCAGGTCAAAAGATCTAAAGTTTTCATAAATATTGCAACCGCTTCCTGCATCGAAATTTCGATAATTTGACCGAGACCAGTTCGCTCACTCTCGATGTAGGCTGCGAGTATACCGAGGGCCATCTGTATTCCAGTTCCACTGTCACCATATGTCGGACCAACTATTTGAGGTGGTCCGAGCGGATCCCCAGTGACCGAAAAGCTCCCAGCAGATGCCTGAGCAACCCAGTCGTACGCGTTGTACTTGGCGTAGGGGCCTGAGAGACCAAAACCCTTAATGCGCCCGTAGATCAACTTCTGATTTATTTCAGCTAAAACATCAGGGCCGATATTTAGGGATTCCATTACATCGGGTCCATAATTTTCGACGAATATATCGCACTTTCCTGCAAGATCTAGAAGTAAGTCCCGGCCAGAGCTATTCTTTAAATCAATCACTACCGACTTTTTTCCGCTGTTATAGTTCATGAAATATTGAGAGTCACCTGCTAAGTTGACACCGGTAGATCGACCAGGATCTCCATTTGGAGGTTCGATTTTTATAATTTCGGCGCCTAGCCAAGCCAGATATTGCGTACACGAAGTACCTGCTTCATATTGGGTCATATCAAGGACACGAATCCCGGTTAATGCAGCCATAAATGTCTCCTGTCTGAATCTATGAGCCGAATGTACACCTGTTTGCGATTGAGCGGGAATTTATCTCACATTAATTTTTTTCCTGGGCTGAAAATGTAGCCTGATTCTTCATTTCAATGCCCATTTCTCGCGCAACAGAATTATATATTCCGACAGTCATCGTGGACGTTTCTTCAGCGGCGCGTGCTTGATAAAGGTGACCTCGGAATAACTTAATCTTGGTGTCGTGTGGAGCTGCATGATGGGCCCAGTCTGCTAATTTACAGGCAAGTCGCCAATCTCCTGATTCAGCTAATGTCCGGGCTCTTTCAACCAAACTTTCTGTCCCACCACTGACTAGATTGACAATTTCACTAGCAACCGATTCTTCACGAGGAGGTTTTAGGTTACTTGCTTGACCGTCATACCAGCCGCCATAGAGTCTCCAAATATTCCTAATGATGAATTCAGGCTCATCATAAACAGGCTGGAGGAAATGTTTCCTTGTTAGTTCCTCTGGTGGCTTAACTTTTGAAAGGATTTCATCCAACGTAGCTCCCAAGTTCATTAGTTGAAGCGTTTGAGTTTCTAGAGATTCCAGATATTTTTGGGTAGAGTCTAATGCTTCTTCCACACGATCTTTTCCTATGATTGGTGGACCATGGCCCGGTAGTAGGATAGTTGCATTCTTAGCATGCATTTTTCCGAGGGCGATAGCCCATTCCCCAGAATAGCGTTGCACTTTCTGTGGATTTCCAGCATTCGGAGTAGTCCATATGAAAAGGTCTCCAGTACAAAGGGCTTCGTACTCTGGAATATATAGCCACAATGAGTCATCAGTTTCACCACGGCTATGTGTAATTGAGGCTGTAACGTTTCCGATTTGCATTTCCTTATGGTCATCAATGTACAGATCTGGACGAATATAATCCGCCTCCCACGATATATTCCCTCCTCCACCTCGGAATTGTCTGGCATTAATTATCTCATTGAAGCCGACTGTCTTTGCATATCTGTCGAATCGGTAATCAAGTGCTTTATGTCCGACGATCGTTGGTTCCAATAATCCGTTTTTCTTGGCGTGAGCTTTGTAGCGGTCTGCACCGAAGCAGTGGTCATGGTGTCCGTGAGTATAGACAATTGTTGAAACGGGCGTACTAGGGAAGACTGTCATAATTTGGTTAAACTTACGTTCTTCATTATTTTTTGCCCCAGGATCAACGACGAGAAGTTCCGTCCCACCATCGATTAGACTTAGGTTGGCGAATGAGGAGGCAAACCATACACCGTCACGAATTTGTTCGAAGGTACCTAGCGCGCGCCACGGGTGCGTCCCTTGATCATCCGCGCCGTTAGTCCACCAATTTTCAGCATGTTGGGTGATTTGATTCACTGGCGGGATCCTTTGTTGCTAACTTTTTAACTTTTTGCGCTGCTAGGTAATATGCCAATTTAGTGACAACGAGGTTTGATTATAGTCGTATGCGTCGTGGTAATAACCCCTGACTCTCGAATCTATCCATGCTGAACTACTTTCTGTCGCAAGAGGCAACACTGCAGGAGCAAGATCTAGTAGCACTTTTTGCGCTTCTACATGGAGTTGGGACCGTTCGGCTGGCAACATTGTTCTAGCTGCATCTTCGATGATGGTATCAAACACTGGAGAAGAGAAGCCCCATGGATTATCTGCATCACCTCTCTGATTTGATGTTCCATACATTCGTAACGCTTGATTCGGGGTTGGCTGAGGGCCGATTTTTAATAGAGCAAGATCAAAACTAGTCGTCGTCAGTGTTTCTTGTAACCGCTGGGGTGAGATTGGCACAGGTTCAATAACTAAGCCGACGGCTTGTAGTTGAGATCTAAGTATCGACATTAAAGATATATAGGGTTCTAGGTTTAGGTGAAGTAGCCTGAGAGGTTCTCCGCCGTAACCAATGGCCCCAAGATACTCGGCCGTTAGACTGCGGTCGAACACTAGAGATCTAGTAGACGCTATTTGATTCGCACTCAATATGTCAGCGGTATAAGGACCGGCGATGAGTGTTGCTGATAATCCATTCACATAGCCTGCTACAACATCACTATCAACTGCATGCGTAATGGCTTTGCGCATTCGAGGATCTTTGAGGAGAGCATTTCCTGGCGTCACTTGTTCTGTATTAGCTGTTGGAATCCGCATACCAAGTATCCAGAGCGAGTTCGCAAATCTAATGTCTTTGATTAGATCAGTAGTTAGGCCACTTGGTTCTTTATTCAACCAAATGCCGGGGCTATCGGAGGAGGCTGGTTCTCGCCACTGCTCAGCATCAAGTTTTTTATAGGTGATTTGTTCCAATACACTATTCCCCACTGCAGTGGATCGGATATTTCGCGCGAGATTATGGACATCGGGTTGCACTAGTACGGGTTTGAATGGGCCACTTCCACTGCGTTCACTAAAATTTTTATAGCGATAGGGGCTTCTAATTTCACCATCTACTGAGCTGAGATCATTGAGCAGATGTGAGTACGTTCCATTAAGCTTTAGCTGCACAGTTCCGTTTGGTGATCGGGTGTCGGGTACTGCGTGAATTGAGCCAATGATTTCGTTCCAAAAATAAGACCTTGAGTTGTTTTTGATTCTAAAATCTTCAGCGATCATTGTGTTAGAGACGGGTAGTAAATCGTTAGCATTTGGGTCGGTAGCATGAAAAAAATTATTTGGCCTGACTAGGAAGTTAATGGTATTTGCATCAATCCATTCCAGCGTAATTGCAGCTCCTCCTATCAGTCCTGCAGTTCGAGGATCTACTGTAAGTAACCTTTCGTAAACAAGAGAACTTTCAAAAGAATCCAAAGCCAACGGTTGACCGAGTTGCGCTGATGGTTGATGAATGGTGAGAAATTGTGGCGCTGTTAATTTTTTCGAGAGAGGCCTTATTCGATTCAAACTATAAATACCGTTATCACCTGGCTTGTTAGAAATTTTCGGTGTCGATATTTTTTGTGGCCGAGGCAGTAGATTGCCACAGGCATTTGCTCCTAGCACAAGTGTCCCACCAGCCAAATACGTGAGAAATGTTTTTCGCGAAACATTCCTTTTTCTCGGCTTTTGCGATGTATTCATACTTTAGGTCTTACTTAATAGCGGTTAAAATAGATTTATGAACCATATTAACTCCTCGGGTAATTCAAATCATGATGAAGACAATCGAATCGATGCAATAGCAGGGGCAGCCGATTTTACGCGGCCAAAGAATCCATGGCCCCGCTTATTCCTTGCGGGGTTAGTGGCTCTCTCAATAATTATTTTATTTGGGGTGTGTTCTGTGAGATTTTTATCGACACCTGATCCTGTGGTACGTGTTCCTGCTGAAGAGATACAACTTGATGTCCCTCGTCTAGTTCCGATAGTTTCTTTTGGTGCAGATTCCAGTGGCTCGACATACGGGATCTGGATTCTAGTTACGGTAGATAGAATTTTTGGAATGATTTCTTATGGTGAATCTGGCTGTCATATCGAATGGGATAGATTTACTGGAAAATTTCAGGATCCGTGTAATGGAAATCTATATAACTCGGAGGGCCTAGCGATCACCGAGAGTGCCCAAAGGCACATGCACCGTGTAAACGTCAGCTATGACAGTGCGATTTTAGGTCGATACATTGTGGACTTATCAACTATTGAACTATCAGCGTGTCTCAATGACGCAAGCGTGCCATGCGCTAGAAAAGCCTCCGATGTTTTTATTGAAATGCCAGATCGAAATATCGGGACGGTTCTAAATTAATTGATATCTGTATGTGGTAGGGAGGCTACCATATGCCCAAAGCCATCTTGACATCTTCAGATGCCATCGTTTTAGGATCCCACGGTGGGGCCCATACAAGGTTAACCTCGACGTCCTCTACTCCATCCATTTGCATGACCTTATGAAAGATCATTCCTTGAAGCATTGGTCCAACGGGGCATGCTGGTGAAGTAAGAGTCATGTCAACGGTTACAGTGCCATCTGAATCGGCATTGACATCATAAACTAAACCGAGCTCAACAATACTCATTCGAAGTTCGGGATCCTCGACTCCTTTGAGTTCCTCGAAAATATCTTCTTTTGACGGTGCGCCTGTGTGATTTGTAGATTCATCTGACATTTCTAACTTTTTCCTTTCAGAGAACTATTCCGTAGTTGCGGTACTATTTCCATCGAGAGCCTGTTCCAAGGTTTTCCAGCTTAAGGAAGCACATTTTACTCGCGCTGGGAACTTTGCAACGCCCGTTAGTGCATCAATGTCATCAAATCCATTAGCCTGAGAAGGGATCCCTGTCGTCATCATCTCTTGAAAGGATGTGACGCCCGCTAGCGCATCTGACACCGACCGTCCGTGAGCATATTCGGTCATCATGCTCGAAGCTGCTTGTGAAATTGAGCAACCTGCTCCTGTAAAAGCGATTTGTTCTATTAGGTCATCCGTAACAGTCACTTGTAGTTGAATTTCGTCTCCACATAAAGGGTTTGCGCCATTTGCTGAACATGTGGAGTCCGTCAACTCACCTTTATTTCGAGGCTGTCGATAATGATCAAGGATTATCTCTTTGTAAAGGTCATCAAGTAGAGTATTACTCATATAAACTGCTCTCTCTCAACGCCTAGCCGAAATACTCAATTACAGTATTCAGTGATTCAGCAAGCTTATCTACTTCCGCTTCAGTATTATATAGGTAGAAGGACGCTCGAGCAGTTGCAGGAATATTGAGTGCCAACATAATTGGTTGAGCACAGTGGTGTCCTGTTCTGATGGCTACTCCATTTGAATCAAGTACTTGTCCAACATCGTGTGGATGAATGCCGTCAACATTAAACGAGATTACTCCGCCCCGTTTATCTGAATCAAGCGGTCCAAAAATCTGAACGCGTTCAATTTTTTCAAGTTTGTTCAATGCATACTGCGTGATCTGTCTTTCATGATCACGGATATTGTTCATCCCTATGTCAACGAGATAATCACAAGCAGCACCAAATGCTATTGCGCCAGCAATATTTGGTGTTCCTGCCTCGAATTTAGCTGGAATGTCCGCCCAAGTTGAGCTCTCCATGCTGACAGTGAGAATCATATCGCCACCGCCCATGAAAGGCCGCATTGTATTTAAGTGATCCATTTTTGCCCAAAGGAGGCCTATCCCTGTCGGGCCGAGCATTTTATGCGCTGAGCAGGCAAAAAAATCAATATCAAGCAGCTGCAAATCAGTTTTAAGATGAGGTGCAGATTGTGCACCGTCAAGAAGGACTAATGCACCAACTTTTTTTGCTAGTTCTACTATCGGAGATATTTCCGTGATGTTACCCAGCGCATTTGACATGGCGGTTACGGCAACTAGTTTTGTATTATCACTAATTATGTCCGCCGCATAATCCATGTCTAGGGACCCATCAGGCGACATCGGAATATATCTGAGTTCAATTCCTATTTCGTCCCGCAAAATTTGCCACGGAACGATATTTGAGTGGTGTTCAATTTCGGTAATAACGACGCGGTCCCCTTTTTGGAGGTGTTGGCGCCCCCAGGCATGTGCAACTAGGTTGATTGATTCTGTCGTACCTCTTGTAAAAATGCACTCATTTGCATCAGGCGCATTAAAAAAATGCGCAATTTTTTTCCGAGCATTTTCATGTAGTTCTGTTGCTTCAATTGAAAGCGTGTGTACACCCCTGTGAATATTTGCATTGTGATCTCGATAAAAACGAGTGATTTCGGCTATTACCTGTACTGGTGTTTGGCTTGTTGCTGCGTTATCGAGATAAACCAAGGGCTTACCATCTTGAACTTCACGCTTGAGTATTGGAAAATCACGGCGAATTTTAGCAATATCTAATGAGTATGGGGCAGAATGGTTGTCAATTGTCATCAAGGCCTCCTGAGTTTCTACTAATATGAACCTGTCCCGTGTCGTCTTCAGAGATTTGAAACGATTCAATAGACTTCACTGCGGGCAAGCTCTTGACCCTACCTGTAATACAATCAAATGAAGCGCCATGCCGCGGACAGACTATATTACCTCTTCTGATTTTACCGTCTCCGAGCCCCCCGTTATCGTGGCTGCATAAATTTTCTACGGCTCCCCACTCTTTATCTGACAGATGCGAGATTGCGATAGAAAGAGAACCCACCGTGAATGTTCGAACCTCGGCGATGGGGACCTCGTCACGGCTTATGGTTAATAATATCGAGCTACTTGTGTCAGTCATTAGCTATTAAAGTACGACTAGTCTAGCGAGGCATTTTGAAGCTTGTTGTTTACGATTGCCCTAACTTCATCTGCCATATCAGAGTCTTTAAGGTGATCAACGATAGGGGAAATAAATCCTCCCACCAATGTACGTAGGGCGGCACGTTTATCAAGCCCCCTTGACATGAGATAGAACATCCCTTCGGCATCAACGGGCCCAACTGTAGCACCATGCCCACATCGACTCACATCATTTGTGAGGATTTCCAAGACAGGATCTGAATCAGCTTTCGCTTTTGATGCGAGCAACATATTTCTGTTTTCCTGATTTGCTTGTGAACCTTTTGCTTCTTCTGTGACTCTCGTTATTCCGTAATAAACTGCTCGAGATTCGCCGGCAAGCGCTGTCTTAATTTCAACATCTGACGAGGAATTCGGTCCGTTATGTTCTTGTACAGTCATGAAGTCGAAATGTTGTGCTTTATCTCCCACGGCAACCCCTTTTACTCTTGAGTCAGCACCCTTGCCGTTTAGGTGGATATCATAGCGGTGCTTGATGAGTGATCCTCCGATGCAGATAGTTGAGATATTAAGTGCAGCATTATCAGCAAGGTCAGCACGAAGAGTGGTGAATTCTTTCGTATCTAATCCCCAGTTGTTTACAAATGTAATACCTAATCGGGCATTGTTTTTAACTTTTAGTTCTAAAGCAGCAATAATGAGAGCTTCCTCTTCGATCGATGCAGAGTTTATAACGATGTCAAGTTCTGAGTTTGATTCGGCAACGACTAATATTCTAGGAAATATTGTTGCACTTTGCTTTGATAAGTCGATGTCAATTACCAAGGGCTTCGTATGCTGCGTGTCCGACTGTGGGTTTATGAAAAAACCGCTCTTCCATTCGGCCGAGTTCGCCGCTAAAAGATAGTCTTCATTTGCCGGAATTAGGTGCCCGAGATTGCTCTCAATTTTGTCTTGTAGTTCTGGATCATAAGCTGAATCAATTAAGTCTCGAACTACCAAGTTATCCGGGGAGGAGGTTATTTGGATTGCTTGGTCTTCAGTTTCCAATCGTGCTAACTCGAAGACGTCGAGTGACGTGACATCGGTATATTTCCATGGTCTATCGGACGAATCAGGGAGTGACTTTTCATCCAAGGTTCGTTGGGCAAGAGCACGGTATTCGGCAAGCCAAGTCGGAGCGTTTGATTCTGCAGCTGTCATTAACTAACCCACAGAACCTTCCATTTGAAGTTCGATTAGCCTGTTTAGTTCAATGGCATACTCCATAGGCAATTCTTTGACGATTGGCTCTACGAATCCATTCACGACCATTTTTGCTGCTGATTCTTCGTCAATTCCTCTCGACATTAGATAAAATAATTGATCTTCACCTAGGCGCGAAACGGACGCTTCATGTCCGATATTGACTCTTTCCTCGTCTACTTCCATCGTGGGATAAGTATCAGAACGGGAAAGTTCATCTAGCAAAAGTGCATCACATCGGACGGTAGACGAAGAGTTGGCAGCACCTTCATAAACCTTAAGGAGTCCGCGGTATGAGCTTCTACCTGAGCCTCTTGAGACGGATTTTGAAACAATAGCCGAAGTTGTGTCTGGAGCAACATGTACAACTTTGCCACCTGCGTCTTGATGCTGCTGATCGCCGGCGAATGCCAAGGAGAGAATTTCACCGTGAGCGCCTGGCTCCATCAAGTAAACCGATGGGTATTTCATTGTTAATTTTGAGCCTATATTACCGTCGACCCACTCCATAACAGCGTTTTCGTATGCGTATGCGCGCTTGGTCACTAAGTTATAAACATTGTTTGACCAATTTTGAATGGTCGTATATCTGACTCGTGCATTTTTCTTAACAATAATCTCCACAACTGCTGAGTGCAGTGAAGAAGAGGAGTAGGTAGGAGCAGTGCAACCTTCCACATAATGAATATATGAACCCTCATCAGCGATAATTAAAGTACGCTCGAATTGCCCCATATTTTCAGTATTAATTCTGAAGTAGGCTTGAAGTGGTACTTCGACATGGACGCCTGGTGGCACGTATATAAATGAGCCTCCAGACCATACTGCCGTATTGAGTGCGGCATACTTGTTATCGCCCGATGGGATCACTGTCGAAAAATGTTCTCTAACCAAGTCTTCGTGCTCACGTAATCCCTGATCCATGCCTAAGAACTGCACACCTTGTGCCTCCAGATCCTCACGGATATTGTGATAGACCACTTCGCTATCATATTGCGCGCCTGCACCTGCTAGAAACTGTCTTTCTGCTTCAGGTATACCCAGCTTGTCGAACGTGTCCTTAATATATTCAGGGACGTCCTCCCAGTTAGTGGAATCTGTATCGGTAGCTTTGACGTAGTAATGAATATTGTCGAAATCAATGGCATCCAGAACTTCTGGGGATCCTGCCCATTTTGGGTTCTCCAATTTGTAGAAAGTTTCAAGAGCCTCAAGTCGTAACTCAAGCATCCATTCAGGCTCTTCTTTCATTGCCGACATTTCCCGGATCAAGCCCTCAGTCAGGCCTTTCTCGGCCATGAAAAGAGGCTTCTCTGTATCATGAAAACCCCATTTATATTCGCCAACAGTGTCTCTAACGTTTGGATCAACAGTGGTCATGTTAATGCCTCCTCTGATATGTTTAGCTCTCTAAGTAGAGGGTCATATCCCTCTCCCTCGATTCGCTTGGCTAGGCTGAAGTCACCAGATGCGACAATATTTCCACTAACCAATATGTGAACGAAATCTGGTTCTATATAATTTAAGATCCGTTCATAGTGCGTAATTAGTAGTATACCCATATTTGGATCTCTGAGCGTGGTTACGCCTTCAGCTACAGTTCGCAAGGCATCGATATCTAGACCAGAATCAGTCTCGTCAAGGATTGCTAGCTCTGGCTTAAGCATTCCCAGCTGTAAGATTTCTGCGCGTTTCTTTTCACCCCCAGAAAAGCCATCATTGACATATCTGCGAGCAAAATCTTCCGACATTTTGAGCCGGTCTAATGTTTCTCGAAGTTGTGCGATGAATTCCCTAGCAGAGACGTCTTCACCCGTTCGAGCTTTGATTGCCTCACGAATCAGATTTACGAGTGTGACGCCGGGGATAGCCGTAGGGTACTGAAACGAAAGAAATATACCATTCCTAGCACGCTCGTCAGCTGCCATATTAGTAATGTCTTCATTTTTGTAGTGGACACTACCTCGCTCGACGCTATAAGTAGGACTTCCGGCGATAGTAGAAGCTAACGTGCTCTTGCCGGATCCATTGGGCCCCATCAGGGCGTGGACCTCTCCTGGCTTGATCGAGAGGTTGATACCCTTGAGGATTTTTACATCGGGTCGTTCAGTGACTGATGTAGCGAGGTTGTTGATTTTGAGTAACGAACTATTTTCATTAGCTGTCATTAATTTTAAATTACCCTTCGCACGCGTCTTTTATGTTGGTGGGATTCTCTACTTTCTTAGTTTGGACGATTCCAACCATAGCGTCAAATTAATGCCATTTTTATAACTTAATTATTGTGGATGCTTGATGTAAACCAGCAGATTTTCTTGATTTACTCACTCTTACTGACTAAATACTCGCATGAATGACTTCCAGCCGCGATGGTACTAATTTGTTGAACATTAGTTCCAATTAATAATTCAATGGACCTGCGGTCAGCTTCGCATATTGCGCCAGTCGTTCGGGACAGTGTTTTGATCGGGCACGAAGGAGTAGACAGAATAAAACCCTTTTTGTCAGTTCGTATTGATCTGAGTATCCCTTCTTCTGAAAGCAATGAGACAACTTCTACAAGCTTTGCCTCAAAAGTCTTTGCTCTCAAATTCGGGGCGTAGTCAGCCGCTACTAGATCAGCTAATCGTTCTGATACAAGTTCAAGGATTTCAGTGCCGTCTTTTCCACTAACTTCTATATCTGTAAAAGATTCGAGTGCTCGTGCAATTCTGCCTAGTAAGCGCCGATAGTCCATTGCAGACTTGAGCATTTCTGATGTGTCGGAGAGCCGAAACACACTTGTAGGCCTCCCACGTACTGCTTTTCTTGTATTGTCTTGTCGTGGAATATGCGATGTGATCAATTGATCAGCCACCAAGAGATCTAAGTGTCTGCGCACGGCACCCGCGGACAGGTTTAGTGATTCAGCTATCTCAATCGCTGAAAGTTCTTCAGACTCAATAAGATTCAATATTTGTTCGCGAGTTTCATTCATATATTCAGGAGGATATCTCTACTGCTCAGACTAATAAGCAAATGCCGTGTGTAACTAACCTAGCCGTATAACGTTTCGATTGTCAATGCGCTTTGGTGATGTGCACAACTTGTGAGTTGCTCGCCTACATGTATTGGCCACCATTCATGGTTAGCTGGGAGCCCGTGTACCATCCTCCGCTCGGACCACAAAGAAACGCAACAGTTTCTCCGACTTCCTCCGCAGTGCCAAAACGCCCCAGAGGTATATTCGAGAGAAGTGACTGCTTGATTTCATCGGGTAGAGCCGCGACCATATCGGTCTCAACAAATCCTGGACAGACGGCATTGACGGTTATTCCAAATCGAGCCACTTCTTTGGCAGTACTTTTTGTGAAGGCGATCATGCCAGCTTTAGAAGCCGCATAGTTCGATTGTCCGATGTTACCCATCTGACCGATTATCGAGGATATTTGGATTATTCTTCCGAAACTTCGCTCCCGCATTCCGTCTAAAACAGCATTAGTGGTGTAGAAGCAGGAGGAGAGATTAGTGTCGATTACTTCACGCCATGCATCACCTGTTAGTCGTTGTACCGTCTTGTCACGATTTACGCCTGCATTGTTTACAAGGATGTCAACTTGGCCAAATTCAGTCTCCGCAGCTGCGACTAACGCTCTGGCTTCGTCCTCGACGGAAACATCGCCCTGCACGATTAGTACCTTTGCTCCCAGAGCCTCGAACTCAGTTTTGGCGACTTCTGCAGCATCTTTGTTTGCGACGTAATTAAGAACTATTGACGCACCTCTTTGTGCGAGTGCTGTTGCGCACGCCTTTCCAATACCTCTGCTGGCCCCGGTGACCAAAGCTACTTTGTCTGCGAGTTCTTGCGACATAAATTCCCCCTCGTTATTTGCCAATCAAAAGTATATTCAGTAACGGCGCTACGTGTTTGTGGAACGACTATGTAACCTACAAGAGGTTAGTTGGCTTAATTAGACAACCGTTACCGGCGTGTATTCGCCCCATTCGTCACGGAAGATGTGACAAATCTCTCCCAGAGTGGCATACACCCTGACACATTCAATTATTGCCGGCATAAGGTTAGTATCTGTTCGGGTTTGTTCTCGAAGGTAATTAAGGGCTTCGTTAACGGCTTCGATATCTCGATTTTTACGAAGTTTTTCAAGTCGGTTGAGCTGTTCTTGCGCAATCTCATGATTCGGTCTGAATAGTGGAGTGGCATCTTCTGACGGATCGATGTAGGCGTTCACGCCTACAATTGTCCGCTCTTTAGATTCGACTTCCTGCTGCCACTGGACCGAAGCTTCTTGAATTTCAGCCTGCATGTATCCACTTTCGATGGATGCTGCGGCACCGCCTAAATCGTCGATGTGATCCATAATCTTTAGAGCTTCGGCTTCCAGTGAATTCGTTAGTGATTCGACATAGTAAGACCCTGCGAAAGGATCGATAGTGTCAGCGGCTCCCGACTCATGGGCGATTATCTGTTGAGTACGTAATGCCGTTTGCTGAGCGTCTTCTGTCGGTAGTGCCAGCGCCTCGTCGTAGCAAGAGAGCGCTAGTGATTGTACGCCACCCGACACTGCTGCCAAAGCTTGTATTGCAGATCTCGCTATGTTGTTTAAAGGTTGCTGAGCAGTCAACGTGGATCCACCTGTTTGCGTGTGAGTTCTTAGCATTTGAGCTCGCGGATCGGTGATTTGAAATCGCTCCTGAACTGTCCGGGCCCAAAGTCGGCGCAATGCTCTGAACTTCGCAACTTCTTCGAAGAAATGATTATGGGTATTGAAAATCCATGAGACTCGCTGAGCCACCTGATTCAGATTGCCACCCTGTCGCTGACATTCCTCGAGATATGCGATCGCGTTAGCAAAAGCAAATCCTATTTCTTGAGACGCAGTGGAACCTGCTTCTCGAATGTGGTATCCGGAAACTGAAATCGAATTAAAGCGAGGTGCCTGTTCGGCACAAAAATTAATTAAATTAGCTGCTAAGCGCACTGACTGTTTAGGCGGGAATATATACGTACCCCGTGCGACATATTCTTTGAGTACATCGTTTTGAGCGGTTCCTGTCGCAACCGAGTATTCATGACCTTGCTTTTCTGCTGCTACCAAATACATCGCAACCAGCACAGCTGCGGGAGCATTGATAGTCATTGAAGTAGAAATTTTATCTAATGGGATGTCTTTAAACATCTCTTCCATGTCATGGAGGGAATCGATCGCTACGCCTACTTGACCTACCTCACCCAGTGCCATTGGGTGGTCAGAATCATACCCAGTTTGCGTAGGCAGGTCGAAGGCAGCAGAAAGTCCAGTTTGTCCGTTTTCAATGAGCATTCTGAATCGTTCATTTGTCTGTTTGGCGGTACCAAATCCAGCATACTGACGCATAGTCCAAAGTCTACCCCTGTACATCGTAGGCTGAACACCTCGCGTGAATGGAAATTGGCCAGGAAAATTCAGGTCCTCAACATAGTCGGTTTCAGATATGTCCAGAGGTGTATATATTCTGTCTTGTGGGGCAGCGGAAGATGTGAATTCGGACTTCCTCTCAGGAAATTTATTAATAGCCGGGCCTACAGTATTTTCTTGCCAGTCGCTCCTTGCAGATTGAAGCTTTGTGTTTTGAGGATTCTGTTCATCTGTTGACTTCATACGATGTGTCCTAATAAAAAATCATTGAACTAGATTATATTGCTGATTTCCTAATTTCTGATCTCGTCAATCATAACTTGTGCGTCGCCAATAATTACTTCGATTCCTTCTTGATTAGTGACAACAGTCTGAAGACCTATTCGCGATTTTTCAGTTTCTACAGCAGTCACTGTGCAGGTGGCCGTAATGGTATCTCCAGCTAGGACTGGTGCTCTAAACCGTAAATTTTGGCCTAAATAGACGACTACTGAATCTGGTGCAAGACGAGTACCCAAAGCAGCAGATATTACTCCCGCTCCAAACATACCGTGTGCAATTGGTTGTTTAAAACGTGTTTTAGCTGCATATTCCGCATTCGAATGTAGAGGATTGTGGTCACCGGTAACATCCGCAAAAGTATTAATATCGTCCTGGGTCACTTCTTTCGTGAAAGTGACTACGCTGTCTACTTCTAATCCAGCTATGTTTTCCGTCATGTATCTCTCCAATTCACATAAAATTTCTTGATATTAGTTATTCTAATAACAAGCATGCTAGCCTCACAATCAGTTAGGGAGGAATTTATGATTACTGGTTTAGATCATCTCGGAATTGTTGCACCTGATTTAAGTACCGCGAGCGATGTGTTACTCGGTCAATTTGGCTTTGATTATGATGTAGAGCGTACGGCAATGCCAGATGGAAATGTCTTTGCGCCTCAGAATACGAGCATTTGGTTCGTAAAGGTTGGAACAGGGGCTACCCGAATTGAAATTTTAGTACCACGTGATGATATCAGTGGGATTGCTAAGTATTTGCAAAAGAATGGACCTGGCCTTCATCACATCGGTTATTCAAGTACGTCCGTTCCGGACGACATGAGAACGTTAGTGGAAGCAGGTCTGGACTTCATCGATTTTGGTACACCTGAAGATGAGTTGACTGCCGCGTTCTTTCATCCAAAGACAGCGGCGGGAATACTTCATGAGATAGTTCCAGATAGAGGCCTACATCTGTGATGAAGCTATGGTGAGTATTGTTTAACTTTAAAATTCAAGTAGTAAAATAACAATCACGGTGGTGGTTTAGATGCTCAAATTTTTCAGACGTTCAGGCAACAAGCCTGAACTACTCGTTCAAGAACTAATTGAAGTCGTTGGAATCAATCAGGTTCTATACACATCTGAGGACCTTATTGGCTATGAGTATGACGCGACGATTGAGCGTGCAGCTCCTGAGGTAGTAGTGCTACCTAATACTACCGACGAAATCGCGTCAGTCGTAAAGATTTGTAGGCGATTCAATCGGCCGATTGTGCCGCGCGGATCAGGATCAGGTTTGTCGGGAGGTTCTGTTCCTATCAAGGGTGGTGTCGTAGTTTCACTGACCAGAATGAATAAAATTCTCGACATTAATATCGAGAATCGATATGTTGTTGTGCAGCCTGGCGTAATTAATTTACAACTACAAGACCGCTTGGCAATTGATGGTTTCACATACGCACCAGATCCGTCTTCGCAACGGATATGTACGCTCGGTGGAAACGTAGCCAACAATAGCGGTGGTCCACATACGTTGGCACACGGGAGTACCGTGAATCACATTCTTGAACTCGAAGTGGTGTTACCAAATGGTGATGTCGCTAGATTAGGAAGTCGAGTATTGGACACCCCAGGCCCTGACATCCGTGGGTTGTTTGCGGGAAGTGAGGGCACGCTTGGTATTATTACAGAGATTACAGCACAAATAATACCTCTTCCTCAGTCACTAAAAACGATGCTCGCTGTGTTTGATACTGTCACTAGCGCATCCGAAGCCGTTTCTTCGATTATTAGGAGAGGGGTCATTCCTGTCGCGCTTGAAATGTTAGATCAGGAGATTATCAAAATCGTGGAGCCGCGTATTCAAGCCGGTTATCCATTGGATGCCGGCGCAGTGCTCCTCATTGAAGTTGAAGGAATAGCTGATGCGGTAGATGCAGATAGTGAACTTGTTAAGGCTGCATGCGAAGCCTCAGGAGCATCTGAGATCAGAGTTGCGACGAGTTCTGAGGAGCGGGAAAAACTCTGGGAAGGCCGGAAAGCCGCAATTGGTGCAATAGGTGCTGCATATCCTGCATTCTATTTACTTGACGGAGTCGTTCCTCGGACGAAACTGCCTCAAGTCATGGAGGATGTTTTGGCGGTAGCTTCGAGTTATGGTTTTAAGTGTGCGAACATGTTTCACGCGGGTGACGGGAATTTGCATCCAACCTTAATGTTTGATCCACAAAACGAAGGTGTACTCGACAGGGTGCTTGAATGTGCGGGTGAAATTATGCGTATCTGTGTTGAGTCAGGTGGCGCTATCACCGGTGAACATGGCGTGGGACTAGAGAAAACATCTTATATGGAATGGATATATTCGGAGGACGATCTAGCGGCGATGGAGAATATTCGAGAGGCCTTCGGTCCTGCTGATGTATTCAATCCCTGCAAAATATTGCCAAATGGACATGGATGTGCGGTCGGGCATGCAGCAGAGATTAATATTGCAATCGGTGGAACTAAAACCGCAGCAGACATATATATTTAGGCAGCAGGCGAGGAAGCAGATATATTGATTCAAGATTCTGAGACTAAGATACTGTGCCAGGAATTTAAGACATTTAGACCAGATCTCGGTGGATCAGTTATTGATGGTCAACGGCCATTATTTACCATGATGCCAGAAAGCGTTGAGGAAATCTCTGGGATCGTGAAGTTGGCTTACTCCAGAGGGATAGCCTTAGTGATTGCTGGATCTCGCACGGCAATGCGTATGGGGAATGTGATAAATAGCTCTTTTGCAGTCTTGGATACTAGCCAGCTAAATTCTATCGTTGAATATGTACCCGAGGACCTAACAATCACCGTAGAAGCAGGAATGACTCTTGCTACATTGCAATTTACGTTAGCTGAGTATGGACAATATCTTCCTGTTAATCCGCCGCCATCGGATGAAGTTTCAGTGGGTGGAATGTTGGTAACTGGAGTTGCCGGAACATGGCGGGGTCAGTTGCCGTCCGCGCGCGATCTTATACTTGGTGCTACGACTGTGAAAGGTGATGGGACAGTTGTGAGATCTGGTGGACGCGTGGTGAAGAACGTTACTGGCTACGATCTCCATCGTTTACATGCGGGTTCATTAGGTTCGTTTGGTGTTGTAGCAGAAACAACATTCAAAGTGTTGCCGTTACCTGGATCTAGTGCCATGTTGAAAATGAAGCCGAAGAGTATTGAAGCGGGAATAAGTTTAGGTAAATCGCTATTGAATAAAGGGTTTCCCATTCGAAGTGTGGTATTAACCTCTCCCGCTGTTAGCGGCTTGATGCAGTCGGAAGAGGAATTTCAACTTTTTATTGATATTGGTGGAAGTGACGTCGCAGTCAGGCAGACGGTTGCGGCCATATCGGAGCTTTCTGAGTATCCGACCGACTCAGCCGAAATAGCAATTAGTCAACAACTCAGGTCAATATTTGCTGGAGACAATCGGATAGTTGTCCGAGTTGGGGTGCCTCAGGAACGTATCACTGAGATCATGAGCCGAATGATAAAAATGAATATCGCGGCATTCGTGAATATCGCAGCGGGTCAAATATCAGGCGAGTGCTTTTCGTTAGATTCCGCCAATTCAGACGATCTTGTGCGCGAGTTAGCTGATTTACGGGAGATCGTAGGTAAATATCACGGCTATCTTATGATTGAGAATGCTCCGGCTGAGTTACGTGGCAAAATAGATCCCTCGGGCGTATTTGGGCTGTCGGTGGTAGACGAGCTGCGACGAAAATTTAATCCAGGGCAGATTATTAATCCTGGACGAGTAGGGGACTCGAAATGAAACAATTGAACTTCGTAGGTTTAGATGTGCCATCAACTGAAGATTTACAGAATTGCGTTCATTGTGGCTTTTGTTTACCTTCCTGCCCGACCTATTTGGCCACGGGACATGAACTCGAATCTCCTCGAGGACGTTTGCATGTGATAGCGGGAATCAAAGAAGGTCGTATTGACGCGAATAGCAAAACTCTGCAGCATCTAGATCGGTGTTTGCAGTGTCGAGCCTGTGAAACTGCTTGCCCCTCTGCCGTGCCATATGGCCGCATAATGGAAGATGCTAGATCGTCAATTATGGCGAACTCAAATTCGGTACAACCACGTAGTTGGTTTATCCGTTCCTTCTTGTTACGAAATATCCTCGGTCATCATAAGCGTTTACGGTTTGCGATTTTACTAGGCAGGTTATATTCGAAATCTGGCCTGCAGGGTTTGATGAGAGGGCCTCTCAGAAGGATTCTTCCGCCGAAGTTAGTCAGATTGGAAAATTCTTTACCAGCACTCGATAAGAAACCATTTCGAGAACAAGGAGTGCTGTCATCACAGAATGCAGCACTCGATAAAGTGGCGCTATTGACTGGATGTATTCATGGAGAACTCTATCCCGAAATGCATTCGTCAACGGTTGAAGTCCTAGACTATATGCAGTTCGAGGTGGTCGCTCCTCCCGATCAGGTCTGTTGCGGTGCTCTGCATATTCATGCTGGGGATGCGGAAGCGTCAAGAAAGTTGGCTCGACAAAATATTGAAATATTCGAATTGTCGGGAGTCAGTAAAGTACTTGTAAACGCTGCAGGCTGTGGATCTGCAATGAAAGAGTATGGGAGACTTTTACGTCACGACGAAGATTGGCGAGAGCGAGCTGAAATATTTTCTGCCAAAGTAGAAGATATTCTGGAGTTTGTAGCGAAGCATAAATTTGATCAACGGCTAGGCGAGATTAGTGACGTGGTGACTCTTCAAGATGCATGTCACTTGGCTCATGCACAAAAAGAAAGAATTGCCCCGAGGACAATTCTTTCAGCTATACCTGGCCTTGAGCTAAGGGAAATGAGTACGCCCGATCGATGTTGTGGGTCGGCCGGAATTTATTCAATCGTACAGCCGGATTTGTCGAGTCAGGTGCTTTCTGCAAAATTAGATGATGTGCTCAGCACAGATGCGGGGACCGTGTGCACAGCAAATCCGGGTTGCACGTTACAACTCGAGGCTGGTTTAAGACGTGAGTCCAGTGATATGGATGTGCGTCACGTTATCGAACTACTTGCGAAATCAGTGCAGGCTGGTCGTGATAAAGCAGACATATAAGTGATTAGTGAATAGGGGTAATTTTATGGAATTGGTCGGCAAAGTGGCTGTTGTTACAGGGTCTTCGTCCGGAGTGGGAGAAGCTACCGCTGAACTATTAGCATCTCTTGGAGTGAAAGTTGTTATTAATTACGTGAATGGTGAAGCTGCTGCAGCGGATATTGTTGCTCGTATTGAAGCTAATGGTGGTACAGCACATGCAGTGAGAGCTGACGTGAGAAATGATGTCGAGTGTAGAGCCCTGATTGCCGCTGCGGTTGAGACGTATGGCGGTATAGATATTCTTGTGAATAATGCAGGAATGACTCATTTTATCGATCACGCGGATCTGGAGGCAGTTACTGACGAGGTCTGGGACGATATTATCGGGGCAAATTTGCGGGGAGTCTTTAATTGCACCCGAGCCGCGGCACCACATATGCGAGAGGCGGGCGAGGGTGCAGTAGTCAATGTTGCGTCTACGGCTGGTCAGCGTGGGACCGGCTCGTCAATCCCCTATGTCGCGTCCAAGGCTGGCGTCATCATGATCACAAAATCACTAGCCCGTGTGCTAGGTCCTGAGATTCGAATCAATACGATTGCGCCCGGATTTATTGAGGGTAGATGGCTTCGTAAAGGTCAGGGGGACGAAAATTATGAGTTAGCGAAAGATCGTTTGAGTTCGACAGCGCCATTACGTGGAGTTGCGACTCCTGAGACATGTGCTGACGCGATAGTGGCGCTTATTGAGCGAAATATCTTCGTCACTGGGCAGACTATCACTGTTGATGGCGGCGCCAGTTTGTGAGTTTAGACCTATCGGATACTGAGTTAGTCTCAATTGTGCCGGCACTAGAGGAGTTGGTGAGTGAGTCTAACCAGTTGATAGTGGACTTGCTGAGGCGCGGGGCCTACGTTAGTCATAAGGATTCTGATTTGCCGGGCGAATTGGTCACAGAAATTGATAAAGCGGTAGATTCGCATTTGAACGAATCTCTTTTGAAATTAATTCCGGGCAGCGGCTGGCAATCAGAGGAATCGAATACTTCACTTTCTACTGCAACGGGGCTGCCGACGTGGGTGGTTGATCCGATTGATGGGACTTCTAATTTAGTACACAATCCTGGCGGCGGTGAATATGGAACATCTATCGCATTATTCATAAATCACCAATTATCTCTTGGAGTAATTGGACTTCCACTTGGATTCTCAAGAAATCCGTCAGACTCAACGGTTATCAGTGGAATTATTTCTGAAGATGAGATGCCGGTTCGAGTAAATGGTGACCCCATAAAACAGAAGAATATCGACCCGTCGGGAATCGTTATATCTTGGCACGATCGATGGGTGAGACAGGTCATTCCGAAAGAAGTCCCTGTGTACGCGGTTGGGTCAGTAGTAATGCGGTTGGCTCTCGTTGCTACTGGTCAGTCAGAAATGTATGTGTCCACCGGACTCGCTCAGGGGTTTCGCTCACATTATGCCTTGCATGATGTGGCTGGGGGCGCGGCTATAGTCCGAGCAGCAGATCTAGACCTCTATGATTCGGATTGTAAGCCAGTTGAGCTGAAGCTTGAGCACAGTAATGTGAGGCCTTTTGTTGCAGGAACTGAACACCAAGCAACCGAATTTATCAGGAATATCTTAGTAGCTTAGTTGAAAAATTCAAGACTATTTTTTTGTTGCAAAAACTATCCACAGGGGATCCGCTTCTGTTGGTTCACGTTTCACAAGCGTTGGTTCATCAAATAACTCTGAGATTTGAAAGTATGCGCCGACAAGTTGAGTTCGATCTTCAGTAGCAAGAGATTTCCATACTTCGACAGCCTTGGTTGGAAACATGCGATGTGAGAAAGACACAATGAACACACCGCCAGATTTGAGTGTTCTTGCCACTTCCCGAAATACCTCAACTGGTTGTGTTAAATATTGCACTGACACCGCACAGAGTGCAATATCAAAAAAATCACTAGGTAGTGGTGTTGTTGGGGTACTGTTTAGATCATGTACCAGCGTTTCTGTTAAGTCTGGGTTGTTTTCTAGTTCTTCTTGATTCATACCAAGGCCGTATACTTCATCGTATTTCCGGTTTCTAGGCAAATGTGAAATCCAGGATGACATCAGGTCAAGTATCTTGCCATTTTCAGGAATCACTTCTTCATAAAAAGTTGTTAGTGCCTCGATTGTCCCGTCGTCTATATGGGTTACAAATCTTGGATTTTCATAGAAATAGCGATCAGACGATCCGTCTTCCCTCCTAAAGAAGTTTGCGGGAAATTCGAAGGGTTGGGAACTTTGGGAAGTCATTTTATTTACTTGAGAAGATTGAACTGCACGCCGCAAATTTGTACGGCTGTATTTGATAGAAGACACTTCGCATCTTTAGCGGCGATCGTGACATGATCAAAGTCTGTAGTCTGGATATCAATTTCGTTGAGCCCCTCCGTTCGATCGCCAGTTAGTGGTTTGAAGCGTATTACTGCATCATCGAGTTCAATTAACGATATAGACTTGTTAGATATTTTAAGAGGGCGTGCGAGTACAGCACTCCACTGCAACGCCAATGATTCATGATCTGATGAATTAATTTCGACCGCACGTACTGCCTCAACGATAGATGTGTTTCTGTGTGGGAGCCAATTTGCGCCGGCTGGTGCCCAAGGCCCGTCAAGAACGTCACTTGCCGTGTTCCATCTCAGTTCAGCTATTGCACCGGGTAAATCTTTGGGATGTAGTTGGATTCCATCACTTATAGAAGAATTTCCTCCGCCATCTAACACGAGTCTGATATTTAATTTTTTCATACGCATGCGTGCGCCCGCTATGTCATCGGTTTGCATGATCACCATATAGCCAGCGGCATCACCTCGCTTTTTTAGGTATCTTCCTCCAGCAGTGGCATCCTGAAATGGAGCTACAACTTCTATAAACGAATTGCCTAATGGCATCAGAAAATTTTTCAGCCCAAATTTTTCGACTCCGGGATCTCTGTGACAAACATCAAGGCCGAAAACCGAACGAAGATTAGTTTCGGCAGAGGTTAAGTCACGACTGATTAGTGCGATTTGTCTGAGGCGTAGCAAGATCTTTTCCTTTTGTACCGATTTATATTAATTGTATAAACCCCCTATGGGGCGACATATTGTCTGAGACCTTTACTTTTTATAAGAAATATTAGCCCGGCAACTATTACAATCGCCCCGTATAGACCTTGCGCCGCAATCGCTCCAAGGAGTCCGGCGAGCACTCCACCCATTGCTCCACCCACAGCTGACATCGACCGATCGAGCGAGGTGAGACTTACCATTCTTCCTCTGAGTTCTGGGGGGGATGCGGTTAGGAGTGTGGCATTAGATATTGAAAAATAGCCAGTTTGTCCAACTCCCACCAATCCTATTAGGATAATTGGAGTCACTAGTCCTAGGTTTCCCGGCAAAAGTGCACTTGCTGAGTACGCAATTAGAGCTATTCCCATCCCAATTAACGAAAGGATCAGGATGATGCCTAGCCTTTTTGGATACATCGCGGCGATGCTGAATGTCGCAAATAATGCGCCGATTCCAGTGGCTGCTGCTAAGTAAGATACGCCTCTAGCCCCTAGATCAAACTGTTGCCAAGCTATTAATGGAATAAATACTTGCATATATGACATTGCGAAGGCGTAGAAGATTAATGACATAACAACAATTCCTCGGAT